>ERZ860508.54-NODE-54-length-100210-cov-8.394618_pt1 | contig 100210 bp, 81 predicted proteins | sample MGYA00509976_ERZ860508 | MGnify/ENA primary metagenome ERZ860508 (study PRJEB30046, sample SAMN00715242) | human gut metagenome | study: EMG produced TPA metagenomics assembly of the A metagenome-wide association study of gut microbiota in type 2...
CCCCAAGAGCACACTGACAGGTGAAACTCCCGTTATGAAGGACGTTGTAAACTGGTACTTCAAGCTTCCCGATTATAACGATCTGCTCAAGGAAATGGCTTCCGAAATGGAGAAGCAGGACAATATCCGTCCCGTTGTCACAAAGACTGTAAAGGAATTCCTTGAGCCTCCAGTTATCTATATAATGAACGACTACATGGACACCTACAAGGAGCTTGCTCCTCAGATGGCTGAGCATGAGCTTATCGTTGAGCCTAAAAAAACATCCTTTACTATAGTTTTCAAAGAGCTTTCCCAGAGAGATGATGCCTGCAAGCTGCTCAACGAGCACCATGTACGTTTCAGAGAGGGCAAGACACTTGTTCCTTTCAGACTTACAGGAAACATCGAGTGGGGCGTTCCCGCTCCAGAGCTTGAGGGCGAAAAGGGTCTGACAGTATGGGTATGGCCCGAATCACTGTGGGCTCCTATCTCCTTTACCGTGGCATACCTTGCTTCTCAGGGCAGGGACACCGAGGAATGGAGAAAATACTGGTGCGACCCCGATGCTAAGGTATATCAGTTCATCGGTCAGGACAATATCTATTTCTATTGCGTGGCTCAGACCGCAATGTGGATGTCCTTCCAGGGCGAAAAGCTGGAGGATATGTCCCCCACTGATACAAAGGGTCATCTTACAATGCCCGTTCCCGTGGCTAACCACCACATTCTCTTCCTTGACAAGAAGGCTTCTTCCAGCGGCTCCGTAAAGCCTCCTATGGCTGCCGACCTGCTGGACTACTATACTGCTGAACAGCTGAGAATGCACTGGCTGGGTCTCGGTCTCGGCATGAGAAGCGTAAGCTTCCAGCCCAAGCCCCTTAACCCCAATGCAAAGCCTGAGGACAGCGATCCCGTAACAAAGGAAGGCTTCCTGCTCTCCAACGTATTCAACAGAGTTATCCGCACCTGCTTCTACGATGTTCAGAAGTATTATGACGGCGTAATGCCCGTGGGCGAGGTATCCGAAAGCGTTATTGCTGACTCCGAAAAGGCTATCCTCGAATACGAGAGATTTATGTACAAGACCGAGTTCCATCAGGTAACATATGTTCTTGACTCCTATATCAGAAAGGCAAGCAAATATATGGCAAAGGCAAAGTCCGAGGCTGATAAGTCCGATGATGATGCTCTCCGCCGCCGTTACCTTATCGACACATTCCATATGATAAAGACCGCCGCTGTTCTCCTTCACCCTCTTGCTCCCAAAGGCACAGAAATGGTAAGGGATTACATGAACCTCGACGAGTCCGTATGGAGCTGGGATCATATTTTTGACACTCTCCAGACTATCTGCGGCGGTGACAGGAAGCTCAAATTCCTTGAACCCAAGGTGGATTTCTTCAAGCGTCATCCTTCTCAGTTCAAAGCTGAATGACATTTTAGCGATCTTTACTAAAAATAATGCAGGATTATTTATGCTATTGTGCAGATTTCAATAGTTGTTATAGTTTTTTATATGCAGATACTATATTGATTTCAGCTGTAAAATTATAGTATAATATAATAGAGCGAGCGCAGAGCTTCCCGTTTGAGAAGCTCTGCGCCAAAAATTTTAATACGGATGTGAATTTGATTGAGCAGCAAGAATAATAAAAAGAAAAAGAAGTCTCAGGCTCCAAAGACATCTGCTCAGGCTCAGAAGCCCAAGGCAGCAACGGAAGAGACCGACGAGAAAAATATACCTGTCCAGAGCTTCAGCGAGATGCTGGCATTTGCTCACGAGGCGGAAGCCAATCTTGAAAAGGCTGAGGAAAAAGAGATAGATATTGCCGTTCCCGCAAAGGGAAGCGCAGAAAAGCCCGCAGAAGCTCCTAAGACCGAAAGCAAGCCTGCCCAGCAGGAAAAGGCAGAAGCTAAGCCTGCGGAGGCTCCCAAGGCAGAAGCAAAGCCCCAGCAGCCTAAGGCTGAGACTAAGCCTGCTGAAGCTCCCAAGGCAGAAGAGCCTAAAACTGAAACTAAGCCCGTTTCGGGTCCTCCCATATCTGCGGAGGAGGCTGCAAGACAAGCAGCTTCCGAGGACGCTCTTGACAGAGACCTGGAAAACGCCCGCCGTCAGAAGCTCAAGGAAGAAGCATATCTCAAGCATCAGCGTGAGATGGAACTGAAAAAGGAAGAAGAGCGCCTTGCAAAGGCAGAACAGGCAAAGCAGCGCCAGATATCCGCCATGGAAGCGGCTAAGAAGCGTGAGGAAACAAAGGCTGCCGAGGAAGCTCAGCAGAAGGCGGAAGCTCCCGCAGCTGCACCCGCACCTGCTAAAAGCACCAAGAAAAAGAACGCCACTGCAAGATACTTCAACCGCACCCTTATGTCCATGAACGCAGCAAAGGGTCTGGCAGTTGCACTTGTTGTTGTACTGCTGGCTTACGGTGGCGCATTCATCTATGTAAACTCCCAGAATGAGGAGATCTACTCCGACCTTGAAAAGAAGCTTACAGGTCAGAGCAGACTGGTTTCCGATTCAAGCATACAGTACGAGATACCTGACACCTCTCCCCTTTCCGCCGAGGAAAAGACATCTCTGGGACTTAACGAGGGTCTGGAGGATTCCGACTGCGACGGTCTCACCGATTACTACGAGATAAACGTATCCAAGACCGATCCCGCAAATCCCGACTCCGACGGAGACGGTCTGCTGGACGGACGTGAGATAAGAGCGGGTCTTGATCCCCTTAATCCCACATCTGACGGCTCAACTCCCGATAATGAAGTTATCCGTGACAACACAGTTGCCGCCGAGCAGGTAAGGGCTGAGATAAAGGGACAGCTCAAGACTGCATATGCCACCGTTTCAAAGGTGAATAACAACAGTATCCAGGGTACTCCCGGACTTGTGGGCTATGCTTATGAGTTCTATACCGACAAGAATTTTGATTCCTGCACCCTGACATTCAGCTACACCGATAACCAGGCGGAAAGCAAGAACGTGAACGAAAGCAATCTTTCTATCTTCCGCTTCAATGCCGACAAGCTGAGCTTCGACCAGCTCACCAGTGCCGTAAATGCTGACGCAAACACCGTTTCCGCCGAGATAACCGAAAACGGAATCTATGCCCTCTGCGACACAAGCATTCTTTCGGAAAAGGGCAGCACAAACGTGTTCTTCCTCATCGACAACTCAGGCTCCATGTACCCCGAAGAGCTTTGTGCTAACTCCGAGGAAAATGACGTTGAGTTCAAGCGTCTCGACTTTGCCGTAAACCTTATTGATATGCTGGGCGTTGAAGCAAATTACGGCGCAGGCGAATTTTCGGGCGGATATGCAAATATCACTCCCATTTCAAATGATGTCAACACTGTAAAGCAGAAGATTTCCGATATCAGAAACAAAAATCAGGTGTTCTCGGGAACCGAGATCGCAGGCGCTATCACCAATGCGGTCAAGGAATTCGGCGGAATATCAAGCGCTGACAGGAACTACATAATCCTTCTGACCGACGGTATGCCCTCCGTTGCAAATGCCGCAAAGGACAAGGCTGCCATCGACGCTGCAAAGGCTGCAAATATCACAATATTTACTATCGGTCTCGGAAAATACATCGACGCTGAGTACCTTTACAGCATTGCCGAGCAGACAAACGGTCAGTTCTTCCAGGCTTCCAACGCTGACGCACTGGAAAACATCTACGAAAAGATCCAGAGCTTTATGTCCTACAATCAGGTAACATTCGAGGAAGAAAGCGGCACAAAGGGCTATATCGTTGCTGATTCGGGCTTTAACGTTCTCAAGGACGGTATCGGCTACAATAACTTCCGCTCAGATTTTGCTCCAAACGGCGCCGATGTGGGCATAGCAGGACTTATCCGTGACTACTACGACGGTACACTTGAAATGTCCCGTAAGGGCTACACAACAGCCGACGGCACCGAGATACCCGGCTATGACATCAGCTCCATTTCGGGCATCACAGACGGCAAGGCCGACCTTAACAGCGTTGAGCTGGGCGCTCTTGCTTCCTACAATGAGTATATCCAGCGCAGCGACAAGTGGAACTACCGCAGCATAAAGGGCGGCACTCTCCACTACACAAGCGATACCAGAGCATTCATTGACGAGGCAAACCTCAATGTAATAACCTCTCACTATGATTATTCCGCACCCGAGCAGAGCGGATTTATGAAGTTCCTGCGCACAATCACCTTCAACAAGATAAAGGACTTTACCGATTATGAGTGCGTTCTTATCGACAGCAAGAACCTCCAGGGTGACGATCTGGCGATAATGAATATGCTCCGCTGGTACTGCGCAATTCCCGATGCGGCTGACAAGTGCAATATACTTGACTTCGGATACAATGGCGACGAGGCATTTGACGAGCTTATCAACGAGCTTACCACAGGTACTCCTGCGCTCATCACCTACGGCAGCTCCGCTATGAACGCCATCAGGATAATCCGTGACGAGGAAAATCCCGACCTGTTCGTTATTGACGCATACGACAGCAACAGCCCCGAAAGAAGCACAAGAATAACACTCAGAAGAACTCCTGTTTATGACGGCGACACCATTCCCACATATCAGTATTCCGCTTCCAGAGGATCGGTAACGGAGCCTCTGAGAATAATCGTTGAAAAGTAATAATAACTTACAGGCTCCTGTCGGATACGGCAGGAGCTTTTTGTACATATTTTGCAATATTTTTTCACCCCTCCCTGCATATAATATCTCAAACCACACCAACTTCATCAGGTTACAGAACGAAAACAAAACGGTTTCAACAGCAGTAAAAAATGTTAAAGCATGAATACAAAAGGCTGACAATTCAGCAAAAGTCATTGACATATCGGGCTTTGACTGGTATTATAGTATAGCAGACTTATGTTTGCACGATGTTTATGAAGGGAGATGCGAGTTTGGCTGATCTGAATTATAAGCTGTGTATGGGCTGCATGGAGCCAAAGGAGACCGAGGGCGCTTGCCCGCTTTGCGGTTACTCGCCCGATGTTCCGTATCTGCCGGCATATCTGCCTCCCAAAACCATTCTCAATGACAGGTACATCGTCGGCAAGCTTCTGAGGTATAACGGCGAGGGTGCTGAGTATATCGGCTTCGATACCGTTACCATGTCAAAGGTCACAATCAGGGAATATATGCCCGATACACTTTGCAGCAGAAATAAGGACAGCACGGTAATTTCTGTTAAGCAGAACTGCGTTGCCCAGTATAAAGCCTTTATGTCCGAATTTGTTGAGCTTAACAAGATGCTTGCAAAAATGCGGACTCTTAACCACATAAATCCGCCTATTGATATGTTCGGCGAAAATAACACAGGATATGTTATTTTCCGCTACATCGAGGGAATGAACCTGGCTAAGTACCTGAAAGAAAACGCAGGCGAGCTTACCTGGGAGGAAGTAAAGCGGATGTTCCCGCCTATCTTCACCACACTTTCCCTTGTACATAACGCAGGTCTTATCCACAGGGGCATATCCCCCGATAATATAATCGTCGGCGAAAAGAACGAGCTTAAACTCATAGGCTTCTGCATCGCTGACGCAAGAACTGCCAACACCGAGCTTGCTTCCGAGATATATCACGGCTATGCGGCTCCCGAGCAGTACAGCTCAAGCAACTGGCAGGGCACATGGACAGATATCTACGGTATCTGCGCACTGCTCTACAGAATGCTCACAGGCACTACTCCGATGGACGCTATGGTGAGAATGACAAACGACACTCTCCCCGAGCCAAGGTCACTTAATCCCAATATCCCCGTCAACGTTTCAAAGGTCATTATGAACGGTATGGCGCTTTCGGGCGAAATGAGGATACAGACCGTTACCGAGCTTGTGACCCAGCTTTTTGAAGAGCCTGAGTTCAATAAAACAAGGACTGTATCTGCTACTCAGACCATAACTATCCCCAAGCAGCACAGCACAAAAGGCCCCGTTGAGGAACCTGAGAAAAAGCCGGCAAAGAAGCCTATGAGCAAGCACAGAATATTTGTTATCGTAGGCGTGTGCGCAGCGGTTCTCCTGTGCGTTATAATGGGCATCATGATGATGGTGCTTGACGACAACAGCTCCACCGTGGCAAACGGAATAACCACTGCTCCCCAGGCAACTATCCCTGAGATCGGCGATATCGAATCGGAAGCATCGGGCAGTGTGACCTCCGCTCCTGACGGTTCGGATCTCCCCAATGTTTCAACTATCCCCACTCTGTCAGTAACGGTCTCCGACTCCGATACAAATCCTGCGGCAAATGAATCACAGACAACTATCAAGGCAGGCGCTACCGTTTACATCATGAACGACCTTGTGGGCAAGAATTACGATACCGTAAAGAACACCTCCATCAAGGACAATCTTACAATCACACCCGAGTATGTTTATACAGATGAATACAAAAAGGGTATCATATTCGAGCAGTCCATCGAAAAGGGCTCCAACTACGAAAAGGGCGCAGAACTTACGCTGAAAATAAGCATGGGCCCCGCAAAGGTAGTAGTCCCCGACTTCTACGGACTGAACAAGAAGGATTATTTCGCTATCCTCAACAGCGAGGGCATAAAGTACGAGGAAAAGGCGTATGAGACCACCAACACCCTCAATGACTACGTTGCATGGATAAGCATTGATCCCGGTGAGTACATCGACCTGGAAGCAGGAGAAGTGCTTTCCGTATTCGTTGCGGTAAATCCTGACAACACCGCCCCCTCCGAGACGGAGACATCGCCTTCGGCAACAACTGAGACAACTACCGAAAGCACTCCATGGGTAACCACCTCCGTCCCCGATTTCACCCTCTGGACAGAGAACGAGACAACCCCTGCCCTTACGGATGAACCCGATATCACAATCAGATACGACTACTGATGTGATGAACTATTAAGCTTGTGAAGAACAAAGACAAGGAACAACACGGAAAAATAGAAGCTCCGTCCCGTAACAGAAAAATAACGGGACGGAGCTTTGTGTTATATTATATCAAAAAGCCCGTACTCACAAAGAGCACGGGCTTTTGATTTAATGCCTTTATCATAAAAACAATCCCGAAATAAACACCGCAGCGGCTGCCACAAGAGCAACCACGATAAGCGGCATATCGAACAGGGCAAGTATCACTGCCGCAGCCGTTCCGATAACTGCCTGAACAGTAAATTCATCGCCCACACAATAAAAAATTGCGGGTATGGTCATTGCGCTCAGCACCGCATAAGGGATATAATAGAGAAATCTGCGGAAGAACTTTGACTTTATCTCTTTTCTGAAAAGGGTGAGGGGCAGCATTCTTATAAGATATGTAACGCCTGCCATTACCGCAACGTATGCGACTATGCTCATTCTTCCTCAGCCCCCTCTTCGTCCTTAAAGAGCATTGCTCCCAGTGCGGAAGCGCCTGCACCGCTGATTATGATAGCAAATCCGCTGCTTACCATGGTAAGCACATATTTGAACATCAGCGACAGTATTGCCGCAAATATGGCGACGGAAAGCACGCTCTTCTTGCGCTTCGCAACGGGGATAACTATTGCAATGAACATTCCGTACAGCACTATTCCCATGGCGTTTATGATAGACTGGGGAAGTATCTGACCCGAAAATGCGCCGATGAACGTGCCTATGCTCCAGCCAAGGAACGATACAAGTATCAGCCCGTACATATATTGCGGAGATACTTTTTTGGGCTGTGCGGATGCCACGGCGAATATCTCATCGGTGATGCCGTAGGATACAAGCATTCTCCTCGGCGTATTAAAGCTGCTGTCCAGCTTTCTTGAAAGCGACAGTCCCATAAGTGCATATCTCAGGTTGATGACCAGCTGGGTCAGTGCCATTTCAAAAAGTGAGCCTCCTGCTGCTATGACCGTAACGCCCATTACCTGACCTGCGGAGGTAAGGTTCGTTACCGATATCCCCACTGCCTGCGCCACCGTAAGCCCCATATTGACAGCAAGTATTCCAAATCCGAATGACACGGAAAGATATCCCAGCGCTATTGGTATGCCGTGTTTCATTCCTTTTATAAAATCCGAACTCATAAAAAATCCTTTCCAAACGCAGAAAAACAGCCGACTTGCGGTCGGCTGTTGATTTCAGTCGTCTTTGACCTTCTGTTTATGGAAATATCAAAGCTTCCAGAGCTCTTCGGCATACTGTCTTACAGTTCTGTCGGAAGAGAACTTGCCTGCGCTTGCAATGTTCATCCAGCACTTCTTGCTGAATACGTTTCTGTTCTTGTAATCGTAGAGAGCACGCAGCTTGGTGTCAACATAGCCCTCCAGATCGGTGAGAAGGAAGTAGTTATCGGGCTTGTGCCAGCTTGCGCCGTTGATAAGGGAGTTGAACAGCTCGCCGAACATTCCTGTATCGCCGTCGTTGAATGTGCCGTCAACCAAAGTATTTACAACACGCTTTACACGATCGTTGCGGTTGTATATCTTCTCCTTGGGCTTGTAAGTTGCCTTGATAGCGTCTATCTCCTCAACTCTTGCGCCGAAGATATACTCATTCTCCCAGCCTGCTTCCTCAACGATCTCAACGTTAGCGCCGTCATAGGTTCCAAGAGTAACTGCGCCGTTGAGCATAAACTTCATGTTGCCTGTACCTGAAGCCTCCAGACCCGCTGTAGAGATCTGCTCGGAGATATCTGCTGCGGGAATGAGCTTTTCAGCGTAGGAAACGTTGTAGTTCTGAACGAAGATGACCTTCAGCTTATCCTTGGTATCGGGGTCGTTGTTAACAAGCTTTGCCACCTCATTGATATACTTGATGATGCCCTTTGCTCTGCGGTATGCGGGAGCAGCCTTTGCGCCGAAGATGAACGCTGTGGGCTGGAGATCGGGCAGCTTGTGATCCTTTATCTGGAAGTAAAGGTCCATAATGGAGAAAGCATTGAGAAGCTGTCTCTTGTACTCGTGGAGACGCTTTACCTGGATATCAAAAGCAAAATCGGGAGAAAGGTCAACGCCCTCATGCTCCTTGATGTAAGCGCAGAGCTGCTCCTTCTTGGTTCTCTTGATAGCCATGAAGCGGTTGATGGTGTCGCCGTCATCAACGAACTTCTTAAGACCTGCCAGTCTGTCAAGGTCAGTCTGCCAGCCGTCGCCTATCTTCTCTGTGATAAGAGCGGAAAGCTCGGGATCGCACAGACCCAGCCATCTTCTGGGGGTAATACCGTTGGTCTTGTTCTGGAAGCGGTCGGGGAATATCTCATACCAGTCCTTAAGAACATCGTGCATAAGGATATTTGTGTGGAGCTGTGCAACGCCGTTGGTGTGTGCGGAAGCGAAGATAGCCATTCTTGCCATGTGGATAACGCTGCCGTCAACAATGAGCTTGGAGTTTATCTGCTCCTCGGTCTGACCGATAGACTTAAGGTACTTTTTGAGGTAGTCGTTTATCATGAGAATGATCTCATAAACTGTGGGGATAACGCTCTTGAACAGGTCGATGTTCCACTTTTCCAGAGCCTCGCCCATAACGGTGTGGTTGGTATAGTTGCAGGTCTTCTGAACGATATCGAATGCTTCCTTGAAGGAAAGACCTTCCTTGAACATGAATATTCTGATGAGCTCAGCAATGGCAACTGTGGGGTGAGTATCGTTGAGCTGAAGAGCGTAGCACTCTGCAAAGTGGGAGAAATCCTCGCCGTACTTTGCCTTGTAGCGTCTGATAACGTCCTGAACGGAAGCGGATACGAAGAAATACTGCTGCTTAAGTCTCAGTCTTCTGCCCTTTTCGGTGTTATCGTTGGGGTAAAGAACATCGTTTATGGCATCAGCCATGATATTGCTCTCGGAAGCGCCCATGTAATCCTGGTTATCGAACTTCCAGAAATCAAAGCCCTTGATGCTCTCAGCCTGCCAGAGACGGAGAGTATTTACAGCCTTTCTGTCGTAGCCGATGATAGGTGTATCGTAAGGAACAGCCTTTACGGTCTGATCTGCAAATTCAACTATAACAGCGTCCTTGTCGCATCTTACGCTCCATGCGTCGCCGTAATCCAGCCAGGGATCGGCAGCCTCTCTCTGGAAGCCGTTTTCGATAGACTGCTTGAAAAGTCCGTACTTATATCTGATACCGTAGCCGTTGAGGGGTATATCGCAGGCAGCTGCTGAGTCAAGGAAGCAGGCTGCAAGTCTGCCGAGACCGCCGTTGCCCAGGGAAGCGTCCTCTATTTCCTCCAGGCAGGCAATGTCAATGCCGTTGTCGGAGAATATCTGCTTTGCCTCATCAAGAAGGCCTGCGCAGTAAAGGTTGTTGAACACTGCTCTTCCCATAAGGAACTCAGCGGAGAGGTAATATGCTCTGCGCTTGGAATTATGTCTTTCCTCTGTTTCATTCCAGAGAGGGATAATGTCGCTCATAACAGCCCTTGCAACAGCGTTGTGAAGCTGGCGGGGAGTTGCGTGGCTTATGTCTGTTCTTCCGTCGATCATAAGATTTTCATTGATCTTTGAGGTAAACTGTGATTTATCCATCTGAATAATCCTCCCGAATATATTTTGCCGCACCTGCGGCGAAAGAACTGTAAAACAAATCAATAAATATAGTGTACCACATTCTGCAAATAAAATCAATAACGGATTTAACAAAATAATTTTTTTCACATTTTTTAAAGAAATCTATACAGATATATGCCGCTTAAATGCGTTCCACGAAAAGTCTGTAAAGGCTGCTGTACATATTTTTAAACAGATTTATCATATTTTACGTAAATTTTACAATAGGACTATTTGAAATTCACTTATTTGTGTTACAATAACTGCGTGTGAGAAAATGTGTTTTTTTATGAAAAGTACCGTGCGGTTTGGGAAACCGCTTGGATACGCAGTCAGGCGCAACGGTACAATGAAAGGATGAGCATTAAATGTCAGTGTTCAATGTCATTCAGCTTTTCGGCGGTCTCGCAATGTTCCTTTACGGAATGAGCCTTATGAGCGACAAGCTTGAAAAACTCGCAGGCGGAAAGCTGGAGCAGATCTTCGAAAAACTAACCTCAAACCGCTTTAAAGGCCTTCTGCTGGGTGTTCTGGTAACGGCTGTTGTACAGTCATCATCAGCGACCACAGTAATGCTGGTAGGCTTCGTAAACTCAGGCATCATGCGCCTCTCACAGGCGATATCCATTATAATGGGCGCAAACATCGGAACCACAGTCACCACATGGCTCCTGAGCCTCTCGGGTCTGGAGGGCGACACCATCGCCATTCAGCTGTGCAAGCCCGAAAACTTTGCTCCCGTACTCGCACTTATCGGCGTGGTCATGCGAATGGCTACAAAGAACGGCAGGAAAAAGGACATCGGCGGCATTCTCGTTGGATTTGCCCTGCTGATGATAGGTATGGACACCATGGGCAACTCCATGGCTCCCCTTAAAGACTCCGAATCCTTTGAGTCTCTCCTGACACTTTTCAAAAACCCCATACTCGGCGTAATGGTTGGCGCTCTGCTTACAGCTATCATTCAGTCCTCCGCCGCTTCCGTGGGTATGCTCCAGTCCCTTTCCCAGAGCGGAAAGATAACATTCGGCACCGCATTCCCCATTATCCTCGGTCAGAATATCGGTACCTGCATCACCGCAATTCTTTCCTCGGCGGGCGCAAACAAGAACGCCAAGCGTGTTGCAGCAGTTCATCTTTACTTCAACATAATCGGAACTGTGCTGGCGCTGACTGTTTATTACACACTTGATTATTTCATTGATTTTTCTTTCAAGGATTCCACTGTAACAGGTTTCTCAATCGCACTGGTGCATACAATATTCAATATCGGCACCACCCTGCTGCTGCTCCCCTTCACAAACCTGCTTGAAAAGCTGGCATACCTCACTATCCGTGACGAGGTGAAGGACGACAGCGAATCCCCCGTTCTTCTGGACGACCGTTTCCTCAGCACTCCCGGCGTTGCTATCGAGCAGTGCAGAAACGTTACCAACAGAATGGCTTCCCTCGCAAAGGATACTATACTCATCGCATTCGATGTCCTGAAGCACTACGACGAGGACAAGGCCCAGATGATAATTGACAACGAGGACAGCATAGACAAGTACGAGGATATTACAGGCACATACCTTGTAAAGCTTTCGGGCAGAAGCATGACAATGGACGACAGCAGAACGGTATCATGTCTGCTCCACTCCATAGGCGATTTTGAAAGAATATCCGACCATGCGGTGAACATTCTTGACACCGCCAAGGAGATACACGAAAAGAATGTTGAGTTCTCCGACATGGCAAAACGTGAGCTTCAGGTAATGTTCAAGGCTATTGAAGATATACTTGATCTTACGGTAAGAGCCTTTGAAGCAAAGGACATCTCCCTTGCAAGGCGTGTTGAGCCTCTTGAAGAGGTTGTCGATACCCTGCGAAACGAAATGAAAACACGACACGTTGAGAGACTTCAGGAAAAGATATGCACCATTGAACAGGGCTTCATCTTTACCGACCTTCTCACCGATCTTGAAAGAGTTTCCGACCACTGCTCAAATGTTGCTGTAAATCTTATCCAGATAAACGACAACAGCTTTGATAATCACCAGTACCTTAACGAGCTGAAGAGTGAGGGCAATGAGGATTTCATCAAGCAGTACAAGGAATATTCCATAAAGTATGTTCTGCCCAAGGCAGCAGAAAAATAAATAACTCGCTGAGGCTATAACGCCTGCACGATATGCGAGTAAGTAATAATAGTAACAGAAAGCGTATCGGCAAATCCGATGCGCTTTTTAATTTCCTGTGTAAAATCCGTGTAATGAAAAGGAGAAATTCATGTGGCAACAATTTATTGTGTTGAAGACGACGACGGCATCAGAGAGCTTATAACCTGCGCCCTTAAAACAGGCGGCTACGAGGTAAGCTCATTTGCAGAGGCAAAGTCCTTTGAAGAGGGTCTGAGAAGAAAGATCCCCTCCCTTATCCTGCTTGATATAATGCTTCCCGGAAAAGACGGCCTCAAGATACTCAGCGAGCTGAAAGCAGGTATGTATGCAGATATCCCCGTAATAATGCTCACAGCCCGCTCCACCGAGCTTGACAAGGTAAACGGCCTTGAAGCAGGTGCGGACGATTACATTACAAAGCCTTTCGGCATAATGGAGCTGCTCTCCCGTGTGAAGGCAGTCCTCAGAAGAGCAGGCGGCACAGGCTCCGCTGCGGCTGAACAGTACATAGTGGCAAATCTCGTTCTTGACGCTCCCAAGCACAAGGTGACTGTGGGCGAAAAGGACGTGGAGCTTACATACAAGGAGTTCGAGCTGCTGCTGTGCATGCTCCAGAACAGGGACATTGTTCTCACCAGAGAACAGCTCATGGAGCGTGTATGGGGCTATCAGTTCGCAGGAGAATCCCGCACTGTTGACGCCCATGTAAAGACTCTCCGCCAGAAGCTGGAGCAGGCAGGCTGCGCAAACATTATCCATACCGTCCGTGGCGTAGGCTACAAGATCAGCTTATGACCCTGAAAGGAAAAGCAAATGCAGAACCGAATTTGTAAAGCCATAAGCACTATTGTGATGACCGCCGTGCTTGTACTGGGAATACTGTTCATGCTTATCGGCTACGAGCTTTATTCAAAAGAAGCAAGGGACGCTCTTATGTCCTCCGCAGACACAGCCCTGAGCTTCACCGACAAGCCCGAGGAAATATACGACGTAATGAAAAACGCCGTCAGCTTCGACGTCCGTGTGACTATGATAGATAACGACGGAAATGTTCTTTACGACAGCACTTCTCCCGCAGCTCTCAGCGAAAATCACCTTGACCGTCCCGAGGTGCGGCAGGCAATAGAAAACGGCAGCGGCACTGCCGAGCGTTACTCAAACACCCTTTCAAGGCGCACCTACTACTATGCCGTAAAAACTGACGGGGGAATAATCCGTTTCTCCTGCAATACTCAGGGAATTTCCGCCATTTTCCTTGGTGCGATACCCATTTTCCTTGCGGCATGGGGTCTGGTAATGGTGGTGGCTGTGGTGGTTTCCATGAAGCTTTCGGAAAACATCGTCACCCCTATACGCAAAATGATTAAGTCCATGGACGTTTTTGATGACACCATTGAGGAAAGCATCGCCGATTACAGCGAGTATGAGGAGCTGCTCCCCATGGTAAAGCTTGTGGCCCGCATGAAGCGTGAGATAAAGGACTACATCGCCTCGCTTTCCGCCGAAAAGAACACCATTGGTCTCATAACCGCAAACATGACCGAGGGCATGATACTCATTGACCGCAACGATGATATCATCTCCATCAACCGCAGCGCCTGCGATCTGGTAAGCCCCGTTTTCCCTGCGGAAAGCGGACGAAACATCATTGAATTCTGCCGGAATACAGATTTTATGGAGCTTATTGAGCAGTCAAAGAGCGCTGCCAGCGTTACAGGCACATTTTCCTCCGAGGGACGTTTCCTCAGGGCGTTCATCAGCCGCATAAGCTCCGAGGATAAGCTTTCGGGCGCTGTTATAATCATCGTCGATGAAACGGAGATACATCTGGCAGAGGAAATGCGCCGTGATTTCTCCGCAAATGTTTCCCATGAGCTGAAAACTCCCCTTACCACCATAAGGGGCTTTGCGGAAATGCTGGGCGGCGGAATGATAACCGACGGAGACGATATCCGCAGATACGGCAAGCGCATATATGACGAGGCCAACCGCCTACTGAACGTTATAAACGACATCATCAGGCTGTCGGAGATAGAGGAAAATCACTCGGAAATTTTCACCGAGACCAACCTTTCAGCTGTTGCAAAGGAGGTCGCCGAAAATCTCGCCGAAAAGGCAAAGCGTCTGGAAATAGACCTTTCTGTCAGTGGCAGCGACGTTACAGTTCAGGCAAACGGCGGCTACATCTACGAAATGATATACAACCTTACCGAAAACGCCGTGAAATATAACCGCCCAGGCGGAAAGGTGCTTGTAGATGTGAGCCGTGCAGGCGACAAGGCTGTTATAACCGTGGCAGACAACGGCATAGGCATACCAAAGGAGCATCAGGGACGCATTTTTGAGCGTTTCTACCGTGTTGACAAGAGCCATTCCAAGCAGACAGGCGGCACGGGACTGGGACTTTCTATCGTAAAGCACATCGCAGCCCTCCACCACGGAAGCATTTCCGTTGACAGCGAGGACGGCAAGGGAACCGTATTTACGGTAATGCTCCCCATGACCCAGCAAACGGCAATGGCACCCGTTCAGTAATACAGCAAAACAGCTCCCGCAGCAGTGCGGGAGCTGTTTATAAATTACGCACCTGTTTTTACTTCAGATGCAGCATTATATCTTGCCCCAACAATTATTCATCATCAATATTTACAGGTATTTCGTCATCGCTGTTAACGGTATCCTCTGACTCAACTATGCCAATATCATCGGTAATAACGCTTGATGACGTTTCTGAATATATTTGAACGGGTTCTATATTTATGGCAACACCTGTATAACTTGACAGCTTATCTGAAAAAGCAGTTCTTGCCGCTTCCGTTAAGTTTAAATTTGCGTACATCGGTACTTTTTCTGCAAGGTCTTCCGCATTTATACCTGCGGCTTCATAATCGCTTTGTGAATGCGTATAGATCCATTCAGGACTGTAGATGTTATCACCATGCACTATAGAATACTTCGACGCAAATGTTTTTGTAATCAATTCAATATCGCCGGAAAATAATATATTAAATTGATCCTGAGTTATTCTTACACTTTCATATTCTGAATCAATGTAATCTTCAAGTGCAGATGCCGCTTCTTCCTTGGTTACACTAAAGTCAGTAATAAATGAATACACATTCAGATAATCTTTGATACTCGATACCGCACCTTTTCTCGAAAAATAATTATTAAGCCATTCGTCCACTTCGCCCGACGGTCTTATATCAAGCAATGAACCGGGAACACTATCGAATTGTGATATACACGGCTGATAAAAATCAGAATTCATATCGCCCCCTGAATCACCGTTATTATCAAAAGGCTCAGGCATTTGCTCATTGTTTTCATCAAGCTGATCATTGTTATCAGCCGCCTCCTGAGCAGACGATTGAACAATATCGGCTGATGATGCTTCGTAATTTTCCATAACGGAAGATTGAGTATTTTCCTGAGATGTTTCAGCGACAGTTGTTTCATTTGCTTTATCGCACGCTGTAAATACAAGCACCGATAATATTGCAAAAGACCATATTTTTTTATTTATTTGTTTCATAATGTTTCCCTCTCTATAGTTTTAATTATTGTGAAAAGCCAATTTGCGGAAAAAGTTTTTTGGGATCTATTGTTGTACTACTATTAACTGCATTATTTCCGCTTCCTCCTGATGTCGCATTTACTGTATTAACATCCAGATGCAAGTGCGGACCAGATGATTCTCCAGTATTACCGACATAACCAATAAATGTTTCATAAGTTACAACATCATCTTTTTTTAGTGTAGATCTACTCTGCATATGCAAATATCTTGCTGTATAACCTCCGTCATACAAAATTGCGATATAGTTTCCCGCCGACTGGGAAGGACCTTCAAATAATACTGTTCCACTTCCAATTGAATAAATCTCTCTTCCATTAATAGAATTAGGATAAGTATCAATAATATCTAGTCCATAATGACTCACACTGTATCCTCTTGACAAAGCAGTGGGGACATTTGTACCTCTAAACGGATAGGAACAACCTGTCGAAAATTTTCCATTTATAATAATTGAAGCTGATGAGTTGTTTTGAATTTTAACTTTGTGAATTCCCTCTTCTTTTATAATAAAACTCCTCTGAAGTTTTCCAGATACCCCTGAAGCATATCGAAATTGGTTAGATGGAGTTGAAAGTCCAAACCAAACACTTGCATTACTTGGTGTGTAAGTAAAATTCAAATACACAATATCGCCTGGATAAAGATATAGTTCATTGCTGTATCTAACATATGTATTTGCTGAAATCTGTTTGTTATTTACTGCAGCAACATAAGGAATAGTGCAGGAAACCTGTGCATTTACAATTATTCCAAAGTTTGACAAAACCAAAATTAGAGCAAGAATGATTGACACGACTTTTTTGACATTAACATTTAAAATTGACATTTTATAAATTCTTCCTGTTTAATATTAATTTTAATTTTCACAATAAATTTTCCTCCATATTATAGATGATACACTTATAACTTCAAATATTTTCCGAATAGATTAAATACCAACTTTTACTCAGCAAAAATAACATAAGTCACTTAATTAATATGTCTTAGAAGTCACTTCTCCTTTCTGCAATAAAACAGCATTGATTTTTATAATTATTTATTTTAGAGACAGTATATAAATTTATTTGCAAGTTTTAGAAACATAATTACTAACATCTTCTGCCCTGTTATTTTTATTAACTTTGGCAGAAAAAGTTAGAGTATATGTTTCACCTTTTTTTAGACCAGTAGTGGATTTAGAAACAGTAAGTTTATCACTATTAGATGATAGATTGCTCCAATTAGCTACAACTGTTCCCTGGCTGTCTGTTAATATAAGATATCCATTTGTAATACTTGTTGTTCCATTTGCACCTGTGACTTTAGCATCGCAATAGGCAGTTGTACCGCTAAAAGCCAGCCAAACCGAAACACTGCTAGTATTAGATAATCGAGTTTCAGCAGCCGAAGCAGTTGTCACCGTACAAAACATTATAATAAGAACCGCAAAAATCGAAATAAAACTTTTGACTTCTTTTTGCATAAAAATCCTCCTTTTTACCTGTCTCTATATTAAAAGACGGTTTAAAAATAAAAAAGGCTGCAAAAAAAATTGTTTATTTTACATTTTTGGCGATTTTTACTAATTCTTCTTTAGGCAAATGTGCAAGTACGCTAAATGAGTATCCATCCTTATACCATACAAGAGTATTATAAAAATCGTTATCTTTACTCTCATAATAATGATACTCTATATCATTCACTATAAATTTACTGTATGAATTATGCTCGTTATCATAGATAGTGCTTGACCCATCAGCTATACCATAATCAAACATTATTTTATTATCATTTTGATCTATATAGGTAAGGGATACAGAAATTCTTGAGTATTCACCGTTGGCCAAATAATACCCTTCAGGAAAATATCCTAAACGAATGTTGTTATTAAAATTATCAACTGTCAATTCATCACCCCCAAAATCATATTTGTCATAATTTTTAAAAACTGTTTGTATAACATTTTGAACGGCAGCATAAACAGCAGGCTGAGTAAGAAGTCCACCAAAAACAGCTCCCATTATTGCTGCAGTGGTCACAACTAATTTTACAAAAATATATGTGCATTTTTTTATTCTATCACTTCTGCCTATAGAATTTGCCGTTTTCTTATTTTTCCTTTCGAATTCGGCAGAAAATTTATAGTCATCATATTCGTGGTAGTTATCAAGCGCCTGTATTTCCATATTCCAACAAGTCATAAGAGCATCAGTTAAAATCAAGTCAAATATTTTTTCTTTAGTTTCACTTTTCATTATAAAATCCCCCCAAACGTTCCCTCAGCATTTTTCTTCCACGATAGATGCGTGATTTTGCCGTATTTTCAGATATATTAAGACACGGGCAAATTTCATCAATACTATATTCGTATATAAGCTTTAATGTCAACACATCACGATATATAACATCAAGACTTAATATTTCCTGCACAAGCCTATTATATCCTATATCCGATAGAATCTTACCTATAATATCATCTGAAACTGGTTCTTGTTCATCTATGGGTTCAATCTTATCTATATGCTCCACCTTAAGATTATCCAAAGCTTTATTCCTTACCATAATTATAACAAGTGCTTTTGCCTTTTTCGTTCTTACAGCAGGAAAATCTGCAATAATCTTAGCAATTTTAAAAAGGCAGTCCTGAACCGTTTCATTGGCAAGCGCTTCATTATGCGTTATAGACATAGCTGTTTTGTACATTAGAATACGGTATGTTTTGTATATTTCCGTAAATTTTTCTTTATCATTTGGTTGGTCTATTAGTGCAAGATAAAAGCCTAACATAGTCATCACATCCAATATTACTTTTTGATAATCTTTATATATAATATACTATATTTGTTTATAAAAAGCAAGAGCACCACCATAAAATATGATGCTCCTGCTATAAAAAATGTAAATCAAATATTGTCGAATATAAATTCAAATATAAATATTATATTCGTATTTGCTCAATCCATTGCGGCTTGTTTTATTATATTTTTAATGTTCCGCAAGAATTGTTCTGCTTAGCAGCCCTATTTCATCATAATAATGCAGTGTGCGCACACTGACACCTGTAAGCCTTGCAAATTCACTGATCTTATACATGAGTATCTCCTTTCCTGTCTCCGTAAACTCAGTATATACTATGACGCAGCGTCAGTGTCAAGGGGTTTTGAAAATATTTTTTCAGATCATTTTCCGCAGTATTGGCTGCCCTGCATGGTATCGTCACGGGCAAGTTTTTTGTCAATCTCGTTCATGACCACAAACTTTTTAAGGCTCCACAGCGGGGCTATCAGAGTGTCCCTTGCGCCGTCGCCCGTAACACGCTGGATAATAAGCTCAGGGGGCAAAAGCTCCAGCTGGGCGCAGATGATATCCACATATTCCTCCAGCGTCAGGGCGGCAAACTCCCCTCTCAGATATTCCTCCGCCATGGCAGTGCCCCTGATGATGTGCAGCAGGTGGAGCTTTATGCTGTGAAGCTCCAGCTTTGACATCTCGTAAGCCGATTCGAGCATCATCTCACGGTTCTCTCCGGGGAGGCCGTTTATAAGATGCACGCAGACGTTTATGTCCTTGTCCCGCAGGCGCTTATAGCATTCCAGAAAATCATAATATGTGTGACAGCGGTTTATTCTTTCGGCAGTTTTATCGTGAACAGTCTGCAAACCAAGTTCGACTGTAAGATATGTCCGCCTGCTAACATCGGCAAGATAGTCCAGAACATCGTCCGAAATGCAGTCGGGACGGGTGGAAATGGCAATGCCGCAGACATTTTCAAGGGTCAGCGCCTCCTCCACCATGGCCCTTATCTTTTCAAGAGGGCCATAGGTGTTGGTGTTTGCCTGAAAGTACGGGATATACAGCCCCTCGTGCCATTTCATGTTCATTTTCGCCCTGACCTGTTCAAACTGCTCTGTGACCGAAAGTGCACAGTCCCCCGCAAATTCCCCGCTGCCCGCAGAGCAGTATGTGCAGCCGCCAACGCCCTTTGTGCCGTCGATATTCGGGCAGGTAAAGCCGCAGTTCAGGGATATCTTCATCACCTTGCAGCCGAACCTCTGTTTAAGGTAGCTGCTTTGGGTTCGGTAGCGCTTATTTGTGTCAGAATATTTAAAAGGGCTTTGCATAAAAACACTCCTATGCTGCATTTATAAATAAGCTTTTAATCTCATATTGTACGCAGATTAACTTTATTGGTGAAAGTTATTGCGCCATATTGCTTCAAGCTGTGATAACATTCAGTATATCACTTTTTTACAATTTCTTCAAGAGAAATTGCTCAATATTTATGCTATGTTCCAATAAATTTAAGAAATACAAACCAAAATCTTATTGATTTTTCTGATACAGATGGTATAATATAATAAATGAGATAAATATATACTATTTATCGGCATTTTATCGGAAGGGAGAGATTTTATGAAAACTATATTTGTAACCGGTGCTGCGGGAATGATAGGAAAGGCTGTTGTGGAAATGCTCCTGCAGAAAGGCTATAACGTTATAGGAACCGATACAGCTCCCGCTCCTTTTGAAGATAATGACAATTTCAGCTTCGTTCAGTGCAATATTACCGACAAGGAAAAAATAACAGGCGTTCTGAACGGCAGCAAGATAGATATGCTTATCCACCTTGCATGCACAGTTGATAACGACTTCCCGGACGTTCTGTCCTCCGATGAGGAAAAAACCAGCGCCGCTGTGGATAAATATCTTTACAAGGCTGCAGAAGCTGCTGGAGTGGCTGACATACTTATGCTCAGCACACACCAGATCTATGCGCCTCAGCGTACAAGAGAGCCTATACGTGAGGCAGCTGCCGAAAGGCCGTCCTCCATATATGCAAAGCTCAAGGCCGACTCTGAAAAGGCTCTTGTAAATGCTCTCAAGAAATCCACCGGCACAAAGGGCGTTATCATGCGCATATGCCCCATTTACACCAAGGATTTCACCGAAAATCTGAAAGCAAAGGTATATGATGCAAAGACCGGCTGTGCGTTCGTTTACGGCGGCTACGGCGATTACGGATACACTTTCACCTGTCTTTACAATCTTGTGGATTTCATATATGGCATACTTACCTGCCCCGACACTATTACATATCAGGGTATTTACAACGTATGCGACACCAAGCCCATTGCTGCAAAGGACATCATTGAGCTGCTGAGAAACGATCACAAGATCGGTGCAGTAATGTCCAGAAACTACGGAAGCGACGCTGCCAAGGGCGGAGTTACCGCAATATTCGGCTCAAAGGAATCACGTACCGATTACAGGTACAATGATCTGAGCGTTGCGTGCAGCAACATTTCCTATGATAACACCAAGGCACAGCGAATTGCCACATTCCGCTGGAAGCTTTCAAACACTAAGTAACACGTATAAATTTAAATGTCCTGCGGATCTTCTGCAGGACATTTTTTTATTGATATGAAAGCAAAAGGTTAATTTGTCCGTACCCGCACAAAAAAAGCAGCGCTCAAGCGCTGCTTTTTTACTCTTACTTTTTCTTTCCAAGCTCGTCCTGCTCATCGTGCTGGGTCTGATTCTCGGAGATAGCCCATGTCTTAACGATGATCTTGCTTCTGTCGCCGCCTGTTTCGATAACAACGGTATCGTCATTCTTACGAACGATAAATCCAACTATGCCGCCGATGGTTGTTACCTGATCTCCCACCTGGAGAGAATCTCTCATCTGCTTCTGCTCCTTGTCCTTCTTCTTCTGGGGACGGATAAGCATAAAGTAGAAGAGCGCCAAGATAACGACGAGCATTACAATGGAGGATACCAGCTGAGAAGTTGCTGCTGCCTGTGAATCAGCTGTATTTGCTGTTGCAGCTGCCAGAACTGAAAAATATGTGTTGAGCATTAAAGTTATCTTTCCTTTCTTATTTTACCAGAATAAAACTATATACTATTTATTATACCAATTCCAACTGAAAATGCAATAGCTTTTACAGAAATTTAAGATTTAAAATGTCACGGCGTATAGTCAATATCCGCTTTTCTTGCCTGCGATTTCTGATAAGGCCGCTTGATACGGTAAAGTCTGCCGTCTTTGAGGAATCTCGCCCCTGTCTGGTGGAATGTGAAGCTGACCCCTGCGTCAACGCACTGGCAGCGCAATGAAAGTATCCAGTCATAGCTGCATATCCTTGCTTCATTGCCCGATTCTCCGCCCGCAGAGACGCTTTCTATCCGTTTTGGATTGAGGTATGTGCTCAGGTCTATGCTCTCCAGCAGAGGTTCGCATACTATGAGCCTGTGCTTTATAGGCAGGCTCAGGAACACCGGCAGCCGTTCATCGGCACGCTTCTGATTTTCGCAGGTGCAGCCGATGATAACATTGTCGTAGCCCTCTCCCCAGTCCTCAGGCAAACACTGCGCCAGACGGGTTATCCGCTTGGTGAAAAATATAAAGTCCACGTCGCTGCGTTCACGCATAAACTGCCATGCTTCTCCCCGCCTTTCGTCCGCCTCGTCAAGCAGGAAGTCGGAGGTAAAGCAGGTGAAAAGCACTGCTCCCGAGGGCACCTTATATTCGCCGTTCTTTTTCCTGCGCACGGGCAGGTCAAAATCCTTGTTATATGACAGCAGGCTGCCGTCCCTGCCGTGTTTCTCGTCTGTGCGATACACGTAGCAGTGGCGGCAGCCCTCGCTTATCTTTTTGCAGCCGTGCCATGGATTCCATGAAACGTCCATATCTGCTCCTTTATGGCTTTTCATCGGGGTGCTTTTTGTAATACTCCTCCGATATCTTCTTCTGATAACGTGCGTCAATGTGCTCCTTGACGGCTCTGCCGCCCCTGCCTGCCAGCTTTGCCAGCATAAACAGTCCGTAAACCAGCGATATTGCGGGGATTATCAGCAGATATATTGACGGGCCTGCAAGTATCTTTCCGATTATCTCGGCGCTGCGTGTGCGGTTCTCGTACCATGGATAGCTGATATTTGTCGTTACCATAACGCTCTCACGTATCTCCCTGAAGCCTGTGAAAAGCTTCAGGAGATCAAATCTGCCAGTCTGGTCGATGAGAACGCTTGAATCCTCGGGGGCGGTGTTTATATCCTTCATGACCCCGTAAGCGTAATCCTTGACGATATTTGGCAGGCACACCTCATATGATGTGAGCATAAAGCTGTCGTTCAGCTGCTTTAACGATTCATAGGGCATATACACTCTGGGCTTTGTGCCGTATGCGGTCTTATCAACCTCATTATCGGGTGACTCCACAACAGCCGCCACGTAAAACACCTTGTTGTTTATTTCCAGCGGCATTCCCACGGTGTCCATGGAGCCGAACAGCTGCCATGAGCACTGCTTATCAAGGATTATCCTGTCAAGGTTGATGTCCTCCGATGTGTAATAGCTGCCGTACATTATGTCCTCCGGGTGGAAGATGAAGTAGTCCCCCACCGTGCCTGTTACGGCAACATCGCAGCTGCCCATTTTTCCTGCAAGGGTAAGTGTGGAATCGCCTGAGGCACAGTCTATCCAAAGCCTGCCCTCGGGATTACCCTCCGCATCAAGGACGGAGCTTTCTTTCAGCTTTTCCTCGACGCTTTTCCTCATGGAGTATATCCCCATCATGTCAAATCCATTGGAGGGAGACACATAAAGTGATATCTGGGAGTATTTATACTTGTCGTTATCCCACATTTCCTTTGCCTTGTCAGATGAATAATCCCTTGAAAGCGATGATATCCGCAGGTAAATTATCCCGAATACCGACAGCAGAACGGCGTTTATTATCAGCAGAATTATATTGAATTTTTTCAGTCTGCTCATTCACGTCACCCCGATCAGCTCTCGGCGGGACGAACCTGATCGCCTGCCTGAATGGGCTTGGTAGATGTGGTGATAACGTACTCGCTTCCCATAAGACCGTTTACAGCGGTGTTGTTGTCGTCCTTTGCAAGGACTTCGATGTCATATCTCACAGCCTTGTAGCGGTTGCCGAGAGGGCTGCTCTTTGCTTCCATAACGAGGACGAACTTTCCGTTGGAGTCCTCTCTTACCGCTGCGTTGGGAACAACTGCGGAATAAGGCTGACCCTTGCTGCCCATGGAAAGGGTAATGGTCTGACCTGTGGAGATATCGGAGCCTGTAACGTTGAATACGAGAGTTTTCTGTGTCTGGGGATTTGCAGTGTCGGTCTTTACCTCGCTGAGTGTTGCGGAGAAGCTGTCGCCCCAGTACCAGCTTGTTATCTCTGCCTTGTCGCCAACCTTGACCTTCTTAGCCTGGTCATTCTTTACGGAGAAAGAAACAGTGTAGCCAAGGTCGGACACGCTGATTACTGCTGCCACTGTGCCCGCAGCAACCTCGCTGCCTGCTGTAACGGAAACGCTTTCAACAGTACCGCCCATTTTTGCGGTAACGACTGCGTCAAATGCCTCGCTCTTAAGCTTTTCGACCTTTTCCTTCTGTCTTTCGATGTCCTTTTTCTTTGCTTCAAGGTCAAGCTGATTGCTTTCGTTGGTAACGCTGTCGGTCTGCTTCTTTATTTCAAGTGCTGCATAAAGGTTATCAACGGTGTCCTTCTGCTCGGATATTTTAAGCTCCAGCTGTGAAGCGGAAAGATATCCTGCTGCGGTGGCATCGTCCTTTGCAGTGCCTGCGTTGGTGAGCTTTAATGTAACATCGTCCAGCTCTGCTGTTACCTTGTCGAGCTTTGCCTTTATTTCAAGCTTTATGGAACGAACATCGTTGCTCAGGGTGTCCTTGGCGCTGTTCAGGTTCTTCTTTGCCTTATTGAGTGTGCTTTCAGCATTTTTCAGCTTTGTTTTGAGAACTCCGCTGGTAGTGGATTTTGCAAGATAATTGGAAAGGTCTCTCTGGAGCTGGTCTATCTCCAGCGACTTTGTTGCGATGGAAGCTGAGATAGATGTGGTATCATCATCAGCCTTTGCGTTGTACAGGGAGATATAAAGCTGATTAAGCTCAACTGTTGCGGACTCGATAGACTTTCTTGTCTCCTCGATCTTGGAAGCATAGTCGGTATCTGCGCCAACGTCCTTGCTCAACTCGTCATAATCGGACTGAGCTGTCTCGACCTTTTTTTCAAGCTCGGTAACACGGTCCTTGTCAGCTCTGAGGGTGTCGTAATACGCACCTGTAAGGTTTATCATATCATCGGATGTATCCGCATTTACGGCGCTGAGCTGATTGCTAAGGTCTTCCTTTTCCTTGGTGAGCTTATCCGATCTGCTTTTCAGGGAATTATAATCATTGAGTGCGGAGGAAAGAGGGTCAGTGCCTGCAAGGGCAGTCTGATACTTTGCCTGAAGCTCGGAAAGCTCCTTTTCGGCTTTCTGTATCTCCAGATAATCGGACTGATACTTAGAGCTGTCGGACTGGGCAAGAACTGCCTTTTTGTAATCAAGCTCCTTGTCCTCCAGATCCTTCTGGGCCTGAGTAAGCTCGTCGGAGTCGGAGTCCTCCAGCTCAAACAGAGTATCGCCTGCATTTATGGTCTGACCTGTCTTTACGGCAACGCTCTTGATAGTTCTTGTCTGGTCGAATTTTACCTCGTAGCTCTCGGCAGCCTCAACAGTTCCGCTGCCTCTTATCTGCTCGGAGATAGTACCCTGACTGACATAAACGGCAGATACCTGCGGCAGAGTGTAATTCATAAAAGTATTTGAGAAGAATGTAAGCACCAGCAGAACTGCCAGAAAAACAATGGCAATGTTCTTGATGACTTCCTTTCTCGGAGATCTGTTTTCATTATTCATCTTTATGATCATTCCTTTCGTGTAATAGATCAGCCCTTAATTCCGCCTGAGTAGGTGATTCCCTCAACCAGGTAATCCTCACCGTACAGGAACATGAGCAGCGACGGCATCATGTAGATAACTGCCACCGCAAATGCAAGTCCCGTATCGCCCGAGTTTATCTTTGACAGGAAAACCGACAGCGGGTGCATACTTTCGTCCGAAAGCAGTATAAGAGGCTGCTCGACCATGTTCCAGTAGTCAATGAACACCAGCATGAGCACGGAGAAAACTGCGCTTCTTACCATGGGGTAGCAGATGCTCGTGAATATCTGGAACTCGTTGGCTCCGTCCAGCATAGCTGCTTCAAAATATGTCTTTGGGATACGCTTCATTGCCTTTGTTAGCAGGAACACCGCAAAGGGCGAGAAAATTCCGGGGAGGATTATCGCCCATCTGGTATCGAGAATGCCCAGCTTTTCGGACACAAGATAGTTTGGAACCAGCGTTACCTGATAGGGCATGAGCATAAGTATGATATAGACAAAGAATATTATCTCTTTAAGCTTTCCCGTGAGCCTTGAAAAGCCGTAGGAAGCAAAGAGCGCCACCACCGTCTGGAATATTACGATAGGCACTGTAAGTATTGCTGAGTTCCAGAATTTCAGCAGATAATCGGGAGTCTTGAACAGCACCGAGAAATACTGGCTGAAGCTTACTATGTCGGGAATAAATTTCAGATTGACGGTCTTTGAGATAAAGGTCTTGCTGTCGGTAACGGAGTTAAAGACAACGCCGTAGTTTGCGTTTATCTCCGTCTGGGACATAAATGAGTTTGTGATGGTAAGCACAGTGGGCAGCAAAAATATCACTGCGGCAACAGCGGCAAATATGGTCATGAGCACCAGCAATATCTGCCTGAGTATTTTCTGGGGAGAAGGCTTCTTCTTTTTTGTCATTCTTCCACATCCTCTCCGAATTTATTGTCGATGATGAACAGCGCTCCAATAATTACCACCATTACCAGTGACATTATCATAGCCGCCGCAGAAAGCTTCTGATAATCCAGCGACTTGAAGGTGTTGTTCATAAAGTGCTGCAACAGGTAAAGATCCTCAAAGGGATAATCGCCTGTCAGCAGATACACCTCTCGGAAAAGCTTGAAGGAGTTTATCAGCGAGAGGATAGTTACAAAAAGGATAGTCGGCGAAAGATACCTGAGCTTTATGTGCAGAAGCCTGTACAAGGGGCCTGCGCCCTCCAGCTCCGCAACCTCAAGGCAGTCACGGGGGATATTGTTCAGCGCCGCAAGGAAAAGTATCATGTTGTAGCCCAGATTTTTCCACAAAAACAGCAGAACGACCACCATAAGGCACTTGCTGGATTTCATCCAGTCAACCGGCTGTGCCTGGAACCATTCGCCAAGCACCGCATTGAGGGTACCGTTATAGTCAAACACTACCTGCCATATCAGCACGACGGAAGCCACGGGAACCATCATGGGGCAGAGAAAAAATGTTCGGAACATACTTTTTCCCGGTATCTTGGAATCCAGCAGGCTTGCCAGACCCAGCGACAGCACCACAGCCAGCGGAACTGCCACCGCCGAAAGTATCAGTGTGTTTTTTGCCGCAGTGATAAAGGCGTTGTTTTTGAAAAGCACCTGATAATTTCTCAGGAAAACAAAGTCTTTATTTATGGGATTATCGAGGAATGAATACCAGATAACGATCATAAACGGAATGATAAAGAATACAAGAACTCCCGCCAGGCTCGGAACTAACAACAGCCGTGCAAATGGCGTATTTGTGTCGGTGAGCTTTGATACACGAGAGCGCTTTTTTCTGTCCTGTTTCATAAAAAGCCTCCAAAATGACAGTGGGATAAATATCCCGTTTTATTCTACATTCAATTATACAATGTGTTTTGTAAAATTGCTACACCTGTACCAAACTGTAATCAATTATTAACCGAATATAATCCATGGGTATCAATACGTAAATTATGCAGATAATAGTTACAGCGAACATCACAATAACAACGGAAATGAGGAAAGAAAATGAAAGAAATGTTTTGCTTCCAGTGCCAGCAGACAGCTCACAACGTCGCCTGTGACGGCAAGGTTGGCGTGTGCGGCAAAAAGTCGGACACTGCAAATTACCAGGACGAGCTTACAGGCGCTCTCATAGGGCTTGCAAGAGCATCAAAGTCGGGCAATCCCACCGATAAGACAGATGTTCTTATTCTCAAAGGGCTTTTTACCACCATCACCAACGTTAATTTCAACGATGTTACTATTAAAAAGATGAAAACAGAGGTCGAGCAGGAAAAGGGCCGTGTGAACGCCGAAAAGTTCGAGGACTATGACATGAATATGATATGGGACGCACACGAGGACATACGCTCCCTTAAATCCCTTATCCTTTTCGGAATAAAGGGTATGGCGGCATACGCATATCACGCCTATGCGCTGGGAAAGACAGACAGGACTGTGACCGATTTTCTGTACGAGGCTCTTTACGCTCTTGGCGAGGATAAATCCCCCGATGACCTGCTGAAGCTGGTACTCAAAACAGGCGAGGTGAATTTCAAGTGCATGGAGATGCTGGACGCAGCCAACACCGAAGCCTACGGTCAGCCTGTGCCCACGGAGGTTCCCCTGACCATTGAAAAGGGTCCGTTCATCGTTGTCAGCGGTCACGACCTGCATGACATGAAGCTGCTTCTGGAGCAGACACAGGGCAAGGGTATAAACATCTACACCCACAGCGAGATGCTCCCTGCCCACGGCTATCCAGAGCTGAAAAAATATCCTCACCTTAAAGGCAACTTCGGCACAGGCTGGCAGAACCAGCAGTCTGAGTTCCACAACATTCCTGCGCCTGTCCTTTTCACCACAAACTGCATCATGCCCGTGCGCCAGAGCTACTGCGACAGGGTGTTCACCACGTCCATCGTGTCATATCCCGAGCTGTGCCACATCGGCGATGACAAGGACTTCACCCCCGTTATCGAAAAGGCGATAGAGTGCGGAGGCTATGACGAGGACAAGCACATGACAGGCATGAACGGCGGAAGCACAGTCATCACAGGCTTTGCCAGAAACGCTGTGCTTTCTCACGCAGAAAAGATAATCGAGCTTGTCAAGTCGGGAAAGATAAAGCACTTTTTCCTTATCGGCGGCTGCGACGGCGCATCTCCCAGCAGAAGCTATTACACCGATTTTGCAAAGCTCACACCGCCAGATACTCTTATCCTGACCCTTGCCTGCGGAAAATACCGCATTAACGACCTTGACCTGGGCGATATCGAGGGTATCCCCAGAATACTTGACTGCGGTCAGTGCAACGACGCATACAGCGCCATCAAGATAGCCCTTGCCCTTGCGGACGCATTCGGCTGCGGCGTGAATGACCTGCCCCTCACCCTTGTGCTGTCGTGGTATGAGCAGAAGGCGGTCTGCATTCTGCTGACCCTTTTGTGGCTCGGCATAAAGAACATTTACCTTGGCCCCACTATCCCCGCCTTTATTTCGGACAACGTGCTTAATAAGCTTGTTGAGCTTTATAACATCACCCCCACAGGCGAGCCTGCGGAGGATATCAGAAAAATACTTGGTCAATAAAAATCGGGGCTGACGCAGATTTCACTGCATCAGTCCCGAAATTTACATATAAATGCGACTAAGCCGATAAGCCGGGTTTTGTCGTGTGCGGAAATCTATCTGAGCGGATCGTCGCCGAAACGCTTTAGCCGTCTTTACGGTACGCCTGCCGAGCAGACATTGACGTACACGTACCAATAGACGTTGCATCGGATAGGGTTTACATGGCAGCAGCGTCTCCGCTGCCCCGGTGAGCTCTTACCTCGCCTTTCCACCCTTACTGAAAAAATCAGCGGTATATCTCTGTTGCACTTTCCCTAAGGTCACCCTCGGCTGCCGTTAGCAGCTACCCTGCTCTGTGATGCCCGGACTTTCCTAACGCAAAAAGCGTTCAACCGCATAGCTTACTCGCATTTACTATTATACCGTTTGCACGGTGATTTGTCAAGTGAAAGATAAAAACGGCGGCAGATAAACTGCCGCCGCCTTGAACTCAAGCGATACGATATAAAATATCAATATTTACGCTTACGAGCAGCTTCGGACTTCTTCTTGCGCTTAACCGAAGGCTTCTCATAGTGTTCTCTTTTACGAACCTCAGCGATTACGCCGTCCTTAGCGCAGCTTCTCTTGAAGCGCTTAAGAGCGGTTTCCAGAGTCTCGTTCTTTCCAACATGAATTTCTGCCAACTTTGTTCCCTCCCTTTGCCCTGCGGCAGAGGATTATATACGATATAACTTTTACATTATACAATATATCAAGCCATTTTGTCAAGTGTCTGCATTAAAAAGAACGCAGAATTTTCAGGTGCTTTTTTGTGCAAATTGATTACTTTGCAACGATATTTACAATTCGACCCTTTACATAGATCTCCTTGACGATATTCTTGCCCTCGATCGCTGCTGCGACATCGGGATTTGCCTTTGCCTTGGCAATAGCGGAATCCTGATCCTCGTCAACGCCTACGTTGATCTTGCCTCTTACCTTGCCGTTTATCTGAACAGCAATTTCAATGGTATCAACAACAAGCTCATTCTCGTCATAAACAGGCCATGGCTCGTAAGCGATGGTATCATTATGACCCAGCTTCTGCCACATTTCCTCGCATACGTGAGGAGTTATGCAGGACATCATCTTGATAATGCCCTCGGCATATTCCTTGGGGCACTTGCCTGCCTTGTATGCAGCGTTCATGAAAATCATGAGCTGGCTGATAGCGGTATTGAATGCGAGAGCCTCGAAATCATCGGTGACCTTCTTCACTGTCTGATGATATATCTTGGTGAGAGCACCGTCATTATCATCGGTCAGATTAGCAGGCTCGGTAAAGAAGTTCCATACTCTTACGATAAATCTCTTTGCGCCCTCAACGCCTGCGCTGCTCCAGGGCTTGGAAACCTCCAGAGGGCCCATGAACATCTCGTAAAGACGGAGAGTATCAGCGCCGTAGTCTCTTACGATATCGCTGGGGTTTATAACGAACTCGGGATATCTCTTGCCCATTTTGATGCCGTTCTCGCCCAGGATCATACCCTGGTGAACCAGCTTCTTGAAGGGTTCCTTTGTAGGAGCAAGGCCCTTATCGTACAGATATCTGTTCCATATTCTTGAATACATCAGATGACCTACAGCGTGCTCAGGGCCGCCAATGTAAAGGTCAACGGGCATCCAGTGCTTTAAAAGCTCCTGATTTGCAAATTCCTTGTCATTATCGGGATCAATGTATCTGAAATAATACCAGCTGGAGCCTGCGCTTCCGGGCATGGTAGATGTTTCTCTTGTACCCTTTATGCCGTTGTGGTCATACTTCTTCCACTCGGTAGCATTTTCAAGGGGAGCCTTTCCGTTCTTGCCCTTGTAATCCTCAAGCTCGGGCAGGATAAGAGGAAGCTCATCATCATCAAGTACGTGTATTCCGCCGTCCTCGGTATGAACTACAGGAACAGGCTCGCCCCAGTAGCGCTGACGTGCGAATATCCACTCTCTGAAATGGTAGTTTGTTGTCCTCTTGGCAACGCCCATCTTTTCAAGCTTTACAGTGATGGCTTCCTTAGCCTCTTCAACGGTAAGACCTGTGAACTCCTCGGAGTTGATAAGTCTGTAGCCCTTTCCGAGGTAATCGCCCTTTTCAAAAGCCTTTTCGGAAACATCAACGTGTCCCAGCTTTTCATCGCCGTCGATTACCTGTATCATGTCGATATTGTGAGCAACAGCGTACTCAAAGTCTCTCTGGTCATGGGAAGGTACTGCCATTACCGCACCTGTGCCGTAGCTTGCAAGAACGAAGTCGCCGATGAACATTCTTACTTCCTTGCCGTTTACGGGATTTATGCAGGTAACGCCCTTGAGCTCGCAGCCTGACTTGGTCTTGTTGAGCTCGGTACGATCCATATCGTTCTTTTTGAGAGTTTCGTCGATATATGCCTGAACCTCTTCCTTGTTCTCGATACGGGGCATAAGGTCCTTGACGATCTGTCCGTCAGGAGCAAGCACCATAAAGGTGATACCGTAAATAGTTTCGATACAGGTGGTGTAGATGCTGAACTCTCCGCCGCCGACGATGTTGAATTTTACCTCAACACCTGTGGATTTGCCGATCCAGTTTCTCTGGATAGCCTTGGTGGATTCGGGCCAATCTATCTCGTCCAGACCTTCAAGAAGCTTTTCCGCAAAAGCAGGCTGATCTATTACCCACTGCTTCATGTTCTTTCTTACAACAGGGAATCCGCCGCGCTCTGATTTTCCGTCAATGACCTCATCATTGGAAAGAACAGTGCCCAGCTCTTCGCACCAGTTTACGGGCATATCAACATACTTTGCATAGCCGTCAAGATAAAGCTGCTTGAATATCCACTGAGTCCACTTGTAGAACTTGGGGTCAGAGGTAGCGATCATCTTTGACCAGTCATAGTCAAAGCCCAGCTCCTTGAGCTGCTTTGAGAATGTCTCGATATTCTTCTGAGTGAATCCGTTGGGGTGATGACCTGTAGTTACGGCATACTGCTCAGCAGGCAGACCGAAAGAGTCATATCCCATAGGGTGAAGGACATTGTAGCCCTGCATTCTCTTCATTCTTGATACTATGTCGGTTGCTGTGTAGCCCTCAGGGTGTCCCGCATGGAGACCTACTCCCGAAGGATAGGGAAACATATCGAGGGCATAGAACTTGGGCTTGGAAAAGTCCCAGACATCTGTTTTGAATGTCTCATGCTCCTCCCAGTATTTCTGCCATTTGGGTTCAACCGAGGCAAAATCGTATCTTTCCAAAATAATCATTCCTTTGCTTTATTTGATGCGGAAAACCGCAGGTATAACATTATTTGAAGCGTCTTCTGCGCCTGCCTATCTTTATGCCGTGGCTCAGAATATCGTCTATCTCGTTTTCGGGATCAGAGCAGTAGGTGCTTATCCTCCTGTTGAAGAGCAGGAAAACGAACAGTCCCGCTGACACTACCGCCATTATGAGATATGCTGTTTTCTTGAAGTTGTCGGGAAGAAATCCCCTTACGTGTATCTCTGTCATGAACCACGCAAACCTGTCAAACGCTCCGCCGAAGCTTGCAGCTCCCAGCGCAGTATTTATGGGCAGCATTATCAGCAGCATGAGCCGTGCTATCTGGCTGCCCATTACTATGAGCCATGCAAGTCCTGCCTCAACAAGAGCAATGCACACAGGCAGGGGCGTGGGGTCAGCTGTCAGATATATGAGCGCCAGTGCGATAAAGCAGCCAAAGAACATCACTGCGTCCTTTTTGAAGGCCTGCAGCCGTTCACGCTCCTTTTTCACCTCATCAAGGTACTCCTGCCGCCTTTCGGCAGCGCTTTTCTGAGGCGGAAGCTCCGCCATTTCCCTGATAACGGTCTCACGGCGGTTGGCGCTCTTGTAATCCTCCGCAGGAGGCGGCTCGGCAGGATTGCCGTCCATATCGGTCATGCTTGGCGCTGCCACAGCTTCAGTCAGATCATCGGCTGCGGCGCTGTCACTTTCTTCGTCAATATCACCCACCTCGGAGGAAAACACCGTTTCCTTCGGAAGAGGCGGAAGCTCAAAGTCGTCGTTCATATCATTCATCGGCTGTCATCAATGGTATAGTCATGAACGGCAGGATTGAACATAAAGAAATATGTCATTATACCGTTGAAGATAATACCAAGAATAATAATGAACTTTGCTGCGGACACATAAGCGGAAACATCAACAATATCAATGTCGGTCAGAGTCGAAGCTATGTTTGAAAGATATATCATGCTCCGTATGCCGTCAATGAGATCCCACACATAGAGCCATGCCAGTATGCGGCGTGATTTTTCGCTCTGCTTCATGAACTTCAGTGCGTGGTAAATGATAAGTCCGCCAAGCACTATGCCAAGCAAGCCTACAACACTCACTTCCAGATGACCGAGGATAGTCAGGGCGCCAAGCACAATGGAAATAATCCCAAGCACCTTTGCCTTGCCGTGACCGTTTTCGTATTTTTCTGCCTTGATGCGCTCGGCATCGGCAAAGAAGTCGTTTGTTCTCTGAACGGAAGCGTTGTTATTGTTGCTGTAAACGCTGCTGTAGCTTGCTGCACCGTTATTCTGTGCAGCATTGCCGCCAGATACGGGAGTATATCCGCCTGATGCGGGAGCAGCGGGCTGAACGCTCTTTTTGGGAGCGCTGTATGAGGGTGCGCCCATTTCGGAAATGCCGCTCACGGAAGCTGTGCCTGTCAAGCTGTTTGCGGCAGGACTTCCGGTTGCGGAGGTATTGTTCGCCGAAGCACCCATTTCAGAAATTCCGCCCATAGGAGAAACGCCTCCCATTTCGGATATCTGAGCAGATGTCTGCGCAGATGCCTGTACAGGCGCCTGCTTCTGAGGCTCAGCCTTTACGGGCTGAACGGGCGCAGAGCCGTCCATCTCGCTGAGGACAGGCATTTCTATATCAGAAAGGTCCTCCCCTGCGCCAAAGGCAGGCGATGTGCGTGCAGGCTCGTCAAGCCCCTCAGATGCGTCGGGAACGTCGCTGTAGTCATGTTCCATCTCGGGAAGGTCAAGTGAGTCCATATTAAGTTCGTCCATTATTATACCCCTTTTCTTTTAATGTAATGCTGTAAAATAAGCTCTCACGCTTTTGTCGATCAAAGTGAAATACACGGGAATAAAAAGCACTGCTGTTTCCGCAAGCATAACGGCAAATGCGAAAAGTGCTGCCGAGCTGTTGTATGTATCCCCCGATGCCACTACAGCGATCGCAGGGATAAGACCCAATACATTCAGTGCAGACCTCAGTGCAAAAAGCACACCGAGGATTATCCTTGCCGCATTTTTGCCAAGCAAATACATGACAGCCAACAGCATAAACAGCAGAATAGGAATCAGCAGCCCAAGCGATATGAACGTTTCCACAGAGCCTGATGCTGTAAAGCACACCAGCAGTATTGCACAAAGTGCTATCAATGCAGCAGCAGTCATTATCCCGCCGATTACCCTTGTCTTTATCATTCCCTTTTTTATAATAAGCTGCGGGTCATAGGTGTATATGACCTCCTCAGCCTCAGGCGGAAGCACCACCGGAGGAACAACATCGCCCTTTGGATTTTCGTCGCCGTAAAGATTAGCATAGCTGTTGTTATTGTTGTCCATATTTACCCCTTATGTCAATCAGTCTATCATAGATGAAATGTCTATCTCCTCGCCGTCTCTCCAGAGGCGCTCCAGATTGTAAAAATCCCTCTGGTCTCTTGAGAAAACGTGCACGATGATATCACCGTAGTCAAGAACTATCCAGTTGGAACCGTTGTTGCCCTGTATCTGATTTGGTGCAAGTCCCGCTTCCTTTAGCCTGAACTCGACCTCGTCCGCCAGCGCCCTGGTCTGGGTGCTTGACGTACCGTCGGCTATTACGAAATAATCCGCAAGTACGGAAAGCTCCTTTATCTTTATTACCTTGATATCCTCGGCTTTTTTGCTGTCAAGAGTTTTTACGATAAGCTCCAGAGCTTCATTCTGCGTCATCTGCATTACTCCTTTCACTTGTCCTGTTTAATGAGTGCTGTATAATAATTGTATGTCTGCATGGAATTTTCGGGGATAAACGAGCCTTTGGCGATAACGTCGCTGAGAGTGAACCTTGCAGCTTCCAGCATTGCACCGTTTATATCCTCAAAAGCAAGCCGCCTCATTCTTCCCACGTCCTTATATGTCCTGTCCTCGGAAATAAGGTCGGCAAGATACACACATTCCTCCAGGCGTGACATTCCTGCTCTGCCTGTGGTATGATAGCGGACGGCATTGAGAATATCCTCATCATGGATATGGAGCACATTCTCGCCGTACCATGAGCCTGCCGCCGCATGATAAAGGGCAGGTATCTTCTGCTCCGTTTCATCAATGCCCTGACGGCACTTTTGAGCCATGGCAAGCTGCTCATCGGTGGGAACTTCCTTGCAGATATCATGCACCAGTCCCGCAAGGTAAGCCTTTTCGATATCAGCGCCGTATTTCTCCGCCAGCTTCAGTGCGGCATCCGCCACATTAAGGCTGTGGGTGTATCTTTTCTTGGAAAGCCTTATTTTAAGGATATCCCTTAATTCGTTTATATTAACACTGCACATCTGAGCATCCAAAACTATCACCGTTTCTGTAAATTTTATTACACACTATATATTTTACTACATCTTCCTCAATATAGCAAGATATATCCTGATTGTTTAAAATTTTTTCACGAATTTCGGTTGACGAGATGTCAAAGGGTCGGGTCTTGATGATATGCACCACGCCGCCCAGCCGCCTGATATTGTCCGCATAGCCGTTTATCCTGCCCATATCCTCATCGGAGCGTGCAGCCGCAGCGATCTCAGCCATCTTTATGATATCCCCTGCCCTGTGCCATCTGGGGAGCGACTCCAGCGAATCGCTTCCAACTGTAAGTATCAGCCTGTCACCCGGATATATCTCACGCAGATGCTCCAGTGTTACCGCCGTGTAGCTTACTCCGCCCTTGCTTATCTCGTAGTCGGATACCTCACAAACAGGTATGCTCCCAAAAGCAAGCCTGCACATCTCCATACGGTCTTTACCGTCAGCGGGAGACATGGCATTTGCCTTGAAGGGGTTCAGGAACGCAGGCATAATGATAACTCTGTCAATCTGCGGGATAGTATCCAGCAGCGACCTTACGGCATTGACGTGCCCCTTGTGAACGGGGTCAAAGCTGCCGCCGAAAAGTGCTGTTATCACTTTTTCTTGTTTGAGGAAGGAAGCTCAATCTTAGGCTCCTGGGGATTTCTCTTGAAGAGTGTGAGCTTGTTGCCTATTACCTGCACTACCTCGGACTTTGTGCCCTCTGCCAGAGCTTCGGCAGCCTCTGCGGCAGAAAGCATTGCAGCGTCCAATACCTTTATTTTAACGATCTCTCTTGCCTTGAGAGCATCTCTTACCTGGTCGATGAGATTTTCTCCGATACCGCCCTTGCCCACCTGAAAAATGGTGTCCTCCTTAGCGGCAATTCCTCTTAAATAAGCTCTTTGTTTGCTTGTAAGCATAATTTCATTTCCTTTCAGCCTTGTATAATATATGCGGCATATCCATGCCGTAATAACGCTTCACGAAAGTACCCGCAGGGGGCATTCCGTTCCTTTTTGCCACATTCTGTGACAGTATATTGTTGTCTCTTATGATAGAGTATATCTTATTGAAGCCCGGCACATTGAAAGCATATTCCCTGCAGGCAGAAGCCGCCTCGGCAGCATACCCCTTATGCCGGCAGTCCTTTCGGAAAAGATAGCCTATCTCGGGCACCATTCCCCCGCTGACAAGCTCCTCGGGAACTTACTGCATCGTAATGCCGCACTGACCTATCATACATTCATTCTCTCTGAGAATGACAGCCCACTGCCCGAAGTCGTATTATTCATACCGCTTCATCTGGCGGTCAAGCCACTGCCTTACCTCTCCGTCCGAAAAAGCGTGCTCATAGGCGTACATAACGTCCTTATCCTGCAAAATGGCACTGAGCGGCGCAATATCCTTATTGCCCATTCTTCTCAAATAAAGACGGGGCGTAACGATCACTGCTCCCTGCATTTGTTTCTTTCCTCCGTTTCTCTCATGGAAAAGACACAGCCGCAGTAATTCTGCCTGTAAATGCCGTATATTTTTGACAGCTCTGTTGAACGCTTGTAGCCGTTTTTCTTCTTGAAATCGGAGAAAAGATAGCTTACGCCGTATTTCTCCGCCAGCTCCCCGCCTATCTCATTGAGCTTCCCGGCGTTCTTGTGAGGACTTATGGAAAGCGTGGTGGTGAAGTAATCAAAGCCCTTTTCCGCTGCAAGCTTTGCCGTTTTTTCAAGGCGCAGTCTGTAGCAGGCAAAGCATCTTTCGCCGCCCTCGGGTATTTTTTCAAGCCCCTTTACCGTTTCATAAAAGCTCTCGCTTTCATATTCCGCACCGATGAAGCTTATGGGATTTTCCGCAGGCATCAGCGAGATGAATCTCTCCTGCTCCGTGCGGCGCTTGAAAAACTCCTCGGGCGGGTAAATATTGGGGTTATAATAAAAAACCGTTATTTGGAAATAACGGGAAAGATACTCCAGAACATAGCTTGAGCAGGGAGCGCAGCAGCTGTGGAGCAGCAGGGACGGCGTTCCGTCACGGGCTGCGATCGTTCTCTCAAGCATAGCCTGATAGTTTATATTATCTGTCATTTAAAAAATTCCTCAATGGGTAATTACTTCTTTTTGGTCTCAGATGTTTTGGTATCCGAGGTCTTTCCGCCTGTTTTGCTGTCGGAAGCACTCTTCTTTGAGCTTGCGGCAGGCTTCTTTTCATCGGCAGGAGTGCTTGTAGTCTCTTCTGCAGCTGCGGAAGTCTCCTCAGTCTCTTCGGGAGCGGTTGTTACCTCAGCTTCATCGGAAACGACGGTCTCAGCCTCTTTCTCGGCTTCCTCAGCCTTGGTTTCCTCAAATGCGGTCACATCTGCCTGGATCTTTGAAAGCAGTGTTCTGTATGCAGAGGACTTGAAGTGCATTCCGTCCGACTCGGCATAGGAATAATTGAAATATCCCGTAGAGCTTTTCAGCACGGAAGCCGCATCAACGAAAAGCATATCCTTTTCGGTGCAGTAGTCGCTAAGGCTGTCGTTATACTCGTTTATCTTTGCCATAACGTCAATATCCTTGACGGTAGCGGCATACTCGGGAGTAACGGGAGGCACGCTGATTATCATGACCTCTGTATCGGGGCAGGCGGTCTTGATGAGCGTTACCAGAGTATCGGTGGATTTGAGCATATTATCCACAGAAAGCCACTGGATACCGTTGGAGCCAAGCATTATATACACACGCTTTGGTGTGGTATATGTAAGCATATCTGAAATGCCGATGTCGCCGAAGCAGGTGGAAACTGTTTTTGTAAGCACTGTTGAGGGGTTAAGACCCACCTTTGCAAAAACGTTCCTGTCATTCAAAAATCCGTAAAGGGAATATCCTGTAGAAATAGAGTCGCCGATGAACAGATCTTCCGAGAAGAACTCACTGTCATAGTCCGTAGGCGCAGCTGTTGTAACGGGCACCTCTGCCATGGGTACCGAGCAGTCGGTAACGACCTCAGATGCGGGAGCAGCTGTAGTTGCGGGAAAGATAGTCTCAGCAGGGATCTGAGGAGAAGTCTCGGTCACTGCGGGAGCAGTTGAAACCGTGGTCTCGGCAGATATCTCAGTCACAGCCTCAGTCTGGGAGCTGGCTGCCTTTTCCGCCGACACTGTTTCGGAGTCAACAGTCTCATCTTCCAAAATTTCTGTGACAGCCTCCGTCACGGTCTCGGAAGAACCGAGAGTAGGCTCAGTCTCAGCCTCTTCCTCGGAATAATATTCATAATCCACAGCCTCGTCAAAGTCAGCCGTCTCATTTTTGCCTGCGCAGCCTGCCAGCATTAAAACGGACAGAACGGCAGCCGCAAGAGCCAGCATTCTCTTCGGGGATATCGCACACGCTCCGTCGTTGAAGTTATCGGACATTTCTGTATTCCTCTCTGTTTCTCAGAAATATTATATGTAAAGCAAATAGATTCTCACGTACAAAGATATTATAACATATATTTGGCAAAAGTAAAACTGTCATTGATACAGAAAATGGTGCTAATTTTTCGGTAATTTTCTATGATTTTTGATAAAATACCGAAAACACAGGGCAGAGATTTTCGTAAATATGACGAACCTTTTCAAAATCTGCCGCATATACTAATATTAACAGTTTATACTATGAATTTTAACACAAATTTTATCTATAGCTATGTAAAATAAGTATAATAAAATTAGTAAAAAAATTGCAATTTCAGGAGGACGGGGAATATGAACAAAAAGAAATTAAGGGGCTTCACGCTTATCGAGCTGATAGTGGTTCTTGCCATCGTTGCAGCGCTTGCCGCAATACTTATCCCGACGATGATAGGCTACACCCGTCAGGCGAGAGCGCAGACTGCCATTGCCAATGCAAAGAACGTTTACAGCGGTGCGGCACTGGCTCTTCTCGATATGCACACCAATGACGAAGAGGTCATGTTGGCAGGCGACAGCGGTGTTTTCATGGGGGCAAACAGCACTGTTGCACAGACATCAAGCGGAACTCAGATAGACATAAGCAAATTCATGGGCGAGGATTTTTCGGGCTACTACGGCTTCAAGATATCCGCTGACGGAAATTCCGTGGAATACGCCGTCTGGAGCAGCAAGCCCATAAATGCAACTCAGGTGGGCATTTACACGGAAGACCAGATACTTGCCAGCGCAAAAAGCCAGTGCATCGGCAGCTGCCCTGTGGAGTAAGGAACAAAAAAAGCAAAGGACTTCGTAAAAACAAATACTTGCGAAGGGCGGAGCTTTTATGTCAAACGGTGCGGTACGGCTGGGACTGCGGCTGATGATATTTTCATTGGCGGCTTCATACATACTGATGCGAGTGCGCTGTATTGCGGGCATGGAAACATTCAGCGAGCATTTCTATGCGGCGCAGACCATACTTCTCATAAACGCATGGATAGCCGGGCTTATAACGGCAGGCGGATTTATCTTTGCTCCTCCAAGGCACAAGGGCATATGCGGAGTTCTTGCAAAGCTTGCGGCAGCGGCGCTTTCGGTGGGGATAGCTCTACTTGTCGTATGGGCAGTGACAAAATTCGGCGGAGCCTCTGCCTGCAATATAATATTTTTCTGAAAATGAAAACGGGTCGATACATTTTGTACCGACCCGTTTTGATTTATTCGCTATCCTTATTTTCACTTTCATCAGGCTTATCAACTGTTATTTTCAGCCTGATTATCCTGTTTTCCTCTGCTTCAAGGACTTTAAGGGTGAATATGCCGTCCTTTACCTCGTCCCCTGCCTGAGGTATTCTTCCGAAAAGCTCCAGTGCCCAGCCGCCAAGTGTATAGCTCTCGCTCTTGATGGTATCCTCGGGAAGTCCCAGCTTTTCTTCAAACTCTCTCAGGTTAAAGTCTGCTGCTGCGTCATACTCATTGTCGCTTATCTTGATAAAGGAGTGATCCTCCTCGTCTGTCTCGTCGTATATCTCACCCAGAAGCTCTTCAATAAGGTCCTCCATTGTTACCATGCCGTAGGTTCCGCCGTACTGGTCCTTGATTATCGCCATATGTATCTTTTCCTTCTGCATTCTTGCAAGGACTTCCGATACTGTCTGGAACTCGGTGATATAGATCACCTCATGGATGATCGACTCGATGCCATCGGCGTGCTCGTCGCTTACTGTGAGCTTGAAGAAATCACGCTCGTGGATAAATCCGATTATGTTGTCGATATTTTTCTCATACACGGGCATACGGGAATACTGTTCGGTGAAAAACAGCTCTCTTATATGCTCCAAGCTGTCGTTCTTCTCCACGGCAGTTATGCGCACACGGGGGATAAGCACCTCGGAAACGTTCTTGTCATCAAACTCCAGAGCGGAGCGCACAAGGTCGCTTTCCTGCTCCTCCAGAACGCCCTCTTCCTCGATCTCGTCGATGATATATTTCAGCTCGTCCTCGGTTACAGAGGGAGCGTCGCTGCCTGATTTGAAAATCTTTGATACCAGATTTTTCAGTCCTCTGAAAATGAATGTTACAGGTGTAAGCACCACAATGAACACATTAAGCAGTCCGCCGAACGAAAGTGCGAATTTCTCCGCATTTTCCTTTGCAAGGCTCTTGGGCATTATCTCGCCGAAGATGAGTATAAGAACTGTCATTGCCGCTGTTGCGATTCCCACGCCCTTTGCGCCGAAAAGCTCTGTACATATCACAGTGCCCAGCGATGTGGAGAGGATATTTACGATATTGTTTCCTACCAGGATAGTGGTAAGGGTCTTGTCGAAATTTTCAGCGATCTTCAGCGCCCTTGTTGCTTTTTTATTGCCGTTTGATGCCTCATGCTTGAGACGAATTTTGTTTACCGATGAAAATGCTGTTTCGGTCGCCGAAAAGAATGCTGACATGATTATCAGCAAAATTATCGCGGCATATTCCATAAAATAAAACCATCCTTTTTAAGTCAAATGTATTGATAATATGTTTAAAAAAGCCTGATAAAAAAGGCACCCCCGAAGCAAGGCTCCGAGGGCAAGATCATGATATAGGATTATGGGGGATTCTCTGCGAGGTAGGGGTAAAACCCCGCAGAGCAAATTTGGGGTTCTTTTATAAGACCGTGCGGGGTAAACACAATCTTTATAAAAGCTTGAAATGAAATTCCGTACTCTTTTCGAGTACAGTTATATAATACCCTGCCATTGTGTAAATTATGTGAAAGCTGACTGAAAGTAAAATGAAACACTTTTTTCGACATTTTTCACATATCCTCATAATCTTTGCCTTTATGAAGCCGTTATATTGCCTTATTTTTTTACTGTGCGAGCCTGTATATCTCCTCTGCGTCATCTGCTGTTAGACGGACGTATGAGCCAAGCTTGTTGTGCTTTATCCTTACCGCATTCTCCGCCATTTCCCTGAAATGCTCACATCCTATGTTTATGTCGGACAAACGTGTGGGCATTCCTATAGAACGGAAAAATTTTTCAAGCTCGGATATCATCATGTCGATGACCTCATCGCCGCTTCCCTCAAGATGAAAAACTCTTCTGCCGAACTGCTCCAGCTTTGCGGGATTTAACTTTCTCACAAACTTCATCCATGCTGGGAAGATTATAGCCAGTCCTGCGCCGTGGGCAATGTCATAGTAAGCGGAAAGCTGATGCTCCAGCTGATGGGAAGCCCAGTCGCCGCCTCTGCCGATATCCTCTCCCCTGCCGCAGTCAAGCAGATTGTTGTGAGCGATGCAGCCTGTCTGCATAAGCTCCGCACGGATATCATAATCCTCGGGAGACTCCAGCGCAAGAGGAGCAAACCTGATGACCGTCTGAGCCGCTCCCTCAATGAGCCTGTCGGTAAGGTCGCAGCACTTGGCGTTGACGAAATATCTTTCCATAAGATGCGCCAGCATATCGGACGCACCGCAGGCAGTCTGGTAAGGGGGAAGAGTGTAGGTGTTCTCGGGGTTCATCACCGCAAACCTCGGCAGATAGCACTCAGCCGAGCAGCCTATCTTCTCGTTGGTCTCGGGATTTGAGATGACCGAAGCCATGGAGCTTTCAGAGCCTGCCGCAGGAATGGTAAGCACCACGCCCAGCGGAAGAGCCTTGACAGGCTTTGCAGCGCCGCTGTAGAAATCCCATGGGTCGCCGTCATAAAGAGCGCCTGCCGCAGCAGCCTTTGCCGTGTCGATAACGCTTCCGCCGCCCACAGCAAGGATAAGTGAGACATTCTCACGCTTTGCGGTCATGGCAGCCTCACGCACCTTATCAATGCGTGGATTGGGCTGAACGCCCCACAGCTCTGTGAACTCAACACCGCTTTCATTCAGCGAAGCAACAACCTTGTCATAAAGCCCGGACTTTTTTGCGCTTCCGCCGCCGAGCAGCAGCAGGACCTTTCCACCGTCAGCCGGAGCCTTGCATTCGCTTCCGATATATTTTTCGGCTGACCTGCCGAATATTATCTTTGTGGTATTGTGATAAATATAGTCGTTCAAGAAACATTCCTCCGAAAATTTCCATTATAAATATGACTTTACAGATTATAATATCACACTTTTTTCACTTTTTCAAGTGATTTGCGCATTTTATGCAAGGTTTTACGGCAATTTAACGCATTGCGGCAATTTTCCGATGAACACGGCAGATACATAAAATAACAGCGGCACTCTTTAGCCAAAAGAATGCCGCTGTTATTTCACTGATACTTGTTGTCACTTCCCTTTATTTTGTCAAGGGTGTTTTTTTCCAGACGGGAGACCTGCGCCTGGGAAATGCCTATCTCCTTTGCCACCTCCACCTGAGTATGTCCCATGAGGAAACGCAGGTAAAGTATCTTCTTTTCACGCTCGTTCAGCGATGACAGCGCATCTTTAAGAGCAAGCTCGTCTATCCAGCCTGCACAGCTGCTGTCATCGCCTATCTGGTCAAGGACATAAAGGGTGTCGCCTGTGTCGGAATAGATAGGCTCGTACAGCGAAACAGGGTCGGATATGCTTTCCAGCGCAATTACCACGTCCGCCTTCGGGCAGCCCACAGCCTCGGCTATCTCGGTTATATCAGGCTCACGGTGAAGCTTTCCCGTCAGTTCCTCTTTTGCCTGCATTGCACGGTAGGCAAGATCTCTCAGGCTCCTTGATATACGTATGGGAGTGTTGTCCCGAAGGTATCGCCGCAGTTCTCCGCTTATCATCGGCACCGCATAAGTTGAAAACCGCACATCAAGCTCGGTGTTGAAGTTATCAATCGCCTTGATAAGACCTATGCACCCCACCTGAAAAAGATCATCGGGATTTTCTCCCCTGCCTGTGAACTTCTGTATCACGCTGAGCACAAGGCGAAGATTTCCTTTTATCAGCTTGTCACGGGCGCTTTTGTCACCTGCACGGTATTCTTTCAGCAGCTTCATTTTCTCCTGCTCTTTCAGCACTGTCAAAGATGATGTGTCAACTCCGCTGATATCAACTTTGTTGTAATACATATGATCCCGCCTTTGCAATGATCTGCTAAAATTATTGCCATTGCAAGGGCGGGTTATTCATTTATGGGCAGGGGGAAATTCTGGAAAGATATTATGCCGTCAGCGCAGCATGTGGTCAGGCGCTTTGATCACATTTCACGGCATAACCGCTCTATCCATTCACGCTTGGCGATCAGTGACTTCCACTTTTCGGGAATATCATCATAACCGTAATACAGCCCGGCGATCCCTCCTGCTATCGCCGCAACAGTATCAGTGTCACTCCCCAGATTGACCGCTTTCAGAACGCAGCTGCGGTAATCAGATGTGTTTGCTGCACACCACACCGCAGCCTCCAAGGACGACACAACATAACCCGAGCTTTTGATATCGCTGTCAGTCAGTTTTGCAAACTCCGCCATGCTCCTTATTGATTCGTAATATGCAAGTTCCGTTAAATTTGCAGGATCAGCCTCATAAAAAGCAAAACCGCTGTTAAAGCCTTTCTGCAGCCTTTCGGAAATACTTCCGCTACCGACTATTATTTCCTTTACAAGGAAATAATATAATCCGCAGGCTATCATACTCCTCAGATGCGAATGAGTAAGAGCCGAAACAGCATGAATATTTTTTATTATCTCATTTACCGATGACCTGCCGCTGACCTCTTCATTGCAGAAATAGATACAGGCAGGAAGAATACGCATAAGAGAACCATTGCCGTTCTCATATTCTCCGCCGCAGCCGCAGGTATTGATGTTACCGCTTTTAACATAATTTGAAATAGCAGTCCGACAGGTAAAACCGATATCGAATACCTCTCCGTAAGGCGTGTAGTTTCGGTTATAAAGCCAATCTGCGAAATTCCGCATTATCGCTTCCAAATCGCAGCCGTTTCTCAGAGCGTCAAGCGTGGCGAGAGCCATACTGCTGTCATCTGACCAGGTACCTGCAGGCACGTTATATGTACCATATCCGATCATATCTGTCGCAGACTCTGCTTTCATTTGTTCTCTTGAACGAAATTCATAAGGAACTCCGAGAGCATCGCCCACAACTAAGCCCATCATTCCGTCAATATAAGCATTCTTATTCATAACATCACCTCAGAACTATTATTATCACTTTTATAATAGCACATGACCTGTTCCAAAATCCGCCCGGTAAATATCCAACACTGTATAAGCAAATAATACTTTCAGCATTTAGTTTTATTTGTTCCTTCCGTATGAGAAGTACTTTGATTTTCTGTTTTACTGCTATTGGTTCCATCAGTATGTGACTTACTGTTTGACTTTGCCGTTGCTTCACTGCTTGACAGAGAATCTGACTGTGATTCTGTTTCTGTTACAGATGAATTTTCCGTATCAGCAGTAAAATCAGTTACCGACATATTCTGTCCATTTTGTACTCCTGCACTTGCCCCGACATTTATGCCAACTGTCGCAGAAGACCCCGGCGAATTATTTTCGGTATATGTGTAATTGGTCTGCCAGGAAGCATATGGTGTCATTCCTGAATAGAATTCCCCGATTTTAAGTTTGCGCTCCTCAACATCTTTGATAGGCGTAGCCAACAAAACTATGGTATATTCCTCCTTGGCAAATATTTATTATACAATATAGGTATAATTATACTCTCTGCATTGTTGATTGTCAAGGTCAGGGCAAAATAGATGTTTACGTTTCCGTGAGCCTTATGCCGATGTATTTCACCGCCCTGATATGTGTCATATATAATAGTACAGATATAACAGGAGAATAAGCCAATGTCAATAGCAAAATCAAAAAAAGTCGGGGAAATGTATGGAAACGCCAATGAGCATATTGACAGAAGTACAATATGCTCATTGATCGCATTTGATATGCAAGTTTATTTGAATTAGCACAAAACATCACATATCTATATGAATTGCAACAAACAATTATATCTTAATTCAAATATTTGCTTTTTAACGAAACAAAAATCCCCCAGACAGCATTGCTGCCTGAGGGTCATGGTGCCGGTGACCGGGCTTGAACCGGTACGGGTCGCCCCGGCGGATTTTGAGTCCGCTACGTCTGCCAATTCCATCACACCGGCGTGTGGTAATGATACTTTAATATTATACCGTAATTTTTCATTCTTGTCAAGCATTTTTAACAAAGCTTTGTGCCAAACCGCTCCACTTTTACTCATATTTCCTCCCACAGCTGCATAAAATGTACTATTCAGTGCAAATCAGTACAAAGGAGGGCTTATATGCGCTTGTCACAGCGGTCAGCCGCCCGACGTGAACGTCTGGTCACGGCTGTTATATCAATATTTGCAGGGGTCGGGGCGCTGGCTATGGCTTCCGTCTTTCTTTCATTCTTTGCCGCTTGGGGCGATATGAGCGCAGGCACGGTAAAGGCAATGTCAGGGGCTGCCCTTGCCGCAGGCTGCTTTGCCTGCTCCTTCGTATCCGCCAACCGCAGGCGCAGGAAAGGACTTCTCTCGGGGCTTATCTGCGGCGCAGCCGTGTTCTGCCTGACGCTTATAATAGGCGCATTCACCGTCCGCATATTCTCCGCAGGAGGATTTTTCTGCAAGCTGCTGATAGTCCTTTCCGCATCGGCTCTGGGCGGTCTTAAAGGCGTAAATACCCGCCCTGTTTTCGGTGATTAGCAATGCTTACAAAAATATTGCAAGAAAAAACTGTGAAAAATGACGAATATTGCGTTTGATATTGAAATTGCAGGAAAACTGTGATATAATTAGTTTAAATTATTTTTTCGGGAGGAAATTTAAGATGAAGCACATCAAGACCATCAATAAGGCTAACCTTAAGCAGACTGCTACTAAGGGCGGCTGCGGCAGATGCCAGGCTTCCTGCCAGTCTGCTTGCAAGACTTCATGTACTGTTGCTAATCAGAAGTGCGAGTGCGAGAAGTAATTTTATCCGCATAGGGTTCGGTATAGAGGATAGAGGTCTGAAATTTCCGGCCTCTGTCCTCTAACTGCTATTTAAGGGTCTGTGACCCTCAATCTTCTATCCGATGATCTGAAAGGAATTTGTAAAATGATCCATAAATACAAGCTGGGCGGTTATAATATTGTGCTCGACGTTCACAGCGGCGGCGTGCATATAGTGGACGAGCTTACATATGATATGCTCGATAATGTACATCCTCCCTTTGCCGAGGTATGTCCCGAGAATGTTATCGAGAAGCTGTCCAGATTCTATGACAGGGAAGAGATCATCTCCTGCTATGAGGAGGTAAAGGAGCTTCACAAGGAAAACATTCTGTTCTCCGAGGACGATTACGAGAAGTTTGCGAAATACTCCGTTGCCTCCCCCGTAAAGGCAATGTGCCTGCTGGTCGCTATGGACTGCAACCTGCGCTGCGAATACTGCTTTGCAGGCACAGGCGACTACTGCATGGGCAGAAATGTCATGAGCTTTGAAACAGGTAAGAAAGCACTGGATTTCCTGCTTGAAAACTCCGGCAACAGGGAAAATCTTGAGGTGGATTTCTTCGGCGGCGAACCTCTCATGAACTGGGAAGTTGTAAAGCAGCTGGTTGAATACGGCCGCTCCAAGGAAGCCGAGTACGGCAAGAAGTTCCGCTTCACCATCACCACCAACGGTATGCTCCTGGACGACGAAAAAATGGACTTTATCAACAAGGAAATGTCCAACGTCGTTATGTCCATCGACGGCAGAAAGGAAGTCAACGACCGTGTAAGAAAGCGTGTTGACGGCACAGGCTGCTATGACAGGATAGTTGAGCGCTACAAGCGTCTTGCCGAGAAGCGCCATTACCAGAACTACTATGTAAGAGGTACTTTCACCAAGTACAATCTTGATTTCTCCAACGATGTGTTCCATCTTTATGACTTAGGCTTTGACCAGATATCCGTTGAGCCTGTTGTATGCGACCATAATGAAAAGTATGCCCTCACCGAAAAGGAGCTGCCCGCTATTTTCAGCGAATACGAAAGACTGGCGGAGCTTATGCTGATAAATGAAAAGAAGGGCAAGCACTTTAATTTCTTCCACTTTATGCTTGATCTGGATCAGGGTCCCTGCGCTATCAAGAGACTCAGAGGCTGCGGCTCGGGAAATGAGTACGTTGCCATCACCACCGAGGGCGATATTTACCCCTGCCACCAGTTTGCGGGAATAACCGAGTTCAAAATGGGCAATATCCACACAGGCGAGTTCAATATGGATATGAAGAAGCAGTTTGCTTCCGCTCACATCTACACCAAGGAAGAGTGCAAGAAGTGCTGGGCAAAGTTCTACTGCTCAGGCGGATGCAACGCAAACAACTATCTGTATGCAGGCAGCATTCTCAGCCCCTACAAGATGTCCTGCGAAATGATGAAAAAGCGTCTTGAATGTGCTATAATGATAAAGGCAGCCCACGCTGAAGAGGCTGCGGAAGAAGAATAATTAAAGGAGTATTGACCTCATGGCAAGAAAAAAGGAACCCAAAAGCACCCCGAAGGCACAGCCTAAGATAAACGCATATATCGCAGGCAGCGGCGAGGTGGTTGAGGAGAGGATAACCGACACCCTCGAAAAGAACTATATGCCTTATGCCATGAGCGTTATCGTTTCCCGTGCACTGCCCGAGATAGACGGTTTCAAGCCTTCTCACCGAAAGCTGCTTTATACCATGTATAAAATGGGTCTGCTGGAAGGCAACAAAACAAAGTCCGCAAACATAGTCGGTCAGACAATGAAGCTCAATCCCCACGGCGACGCTGCCATCTACGAAACAATGGTGCGTATGGCAAAGGGAAACGAAGCCCTTCTTCACCCGTATGTTGACAGCAAGGGAAACTTCGGCAAGGCTTATTCAAGGGATATGGCATATGCCGCTCCCCGATACACCGAGGCAAAGCTTGCACCTATCTGCGCCGAGCTTTTCAGGGATATTGACAAAGATACGGTGGATTTTGTCCCCAACTATGACAATGAGACCGTTGAGCCTACCCTGCTGCCCGCAAGCTTTCCCTCCATTCTGGTAAATTCCAATGTGGGAATTGCGGTATCAATGGCAAGTGCGGTATGCTCCTTTAATCTTACCGAAATATGCGAAGCGACCATCGGTCTTATTAAAAATCCCGATTTCAATCTGCTTTCCGTCCTCAAGGGCCCCGATTTCCCCGGCGGCGGATATATGATATACGACGAGCCTGAGCTGGAAAAGATATACCGCACAGGCAGAGGCTCGGTGAAAATCCGCTCAAAGTACAACTTTGACCCCGATTCCAACTGCATCGAGATAACCGAGATACCTCCCACCACCACTATCGAGCAGATAAAGGATAAGATAGTTGACCTTGCCAAAACGGGCAAGATAAGAGAGATAACCTATATTCGTGACGAATCCGACCTGAACGGTCTGAAGATCGCCATAGACATCAAAAAGAACACCGACCCCGATGCTCTCATGAAAAAGCTCTACAGAATGACATCGCTGCAGGACACCTATTCCTGCAACTTTAACATTCTCGTCGGCGGATATCCCAAGGTAATGGGCGTTTATGAGATACTTACCGAGTGGACGGCGTTCAGAAAAGACTGCGTAAAGCGCAGAGTTTACTTTGACCTTAACAAGAAAAAGGACAGGCTCCATCTTCTTTACGGTCTGCGGAAAATTCTCCTTGACATCGACAAGGCTATAAAGATAATCCGTGAGACGGAAGAGGAATCGGAGGTAGTTCCCAACCTGATGATAGGCTTCGGCATTGACGAAAAGCAGGCAGAATACGTTGCCGAGATAAAGCTCCGTCATCTCAACAAGGAATATATCCTGAACCGCATTTCCGATGTTGACCAGCTGGAAAAGGACATTGCCGAAATGGAAGGCATTCTTGCGGACGATAAAAAGATACTTGATATCATCATCTCCGAGCTGAAAGACGTTATCAAGAAATACGGTCAGCCCCGCCGCACTCTGTTCTGCTATCCCGACGAAAACGAGGAGGCAGAGCCTGAGGAGGATATTCCCGATTATCCCGTAAACCTCTTTATCACAAGGGGCGGATATTTCAAGAAGATAACTCCCCAGTCGCTGAGAATGTCCTCCGAGCACAAGTTCAAGGACGGCGACGAGATGGACGCTTCCTTTGAAGCCACCAACCGCACCGAGCTGCTGTTCTTTACCGACAAATGCCAGGTGTATAAGTCCCGTTCCTCCGACTTTGCGGACACAAAGGCTTCGGCAATGGGCGAATATGTTCCCGTAAAGCTGGGCTTTGATGCTGACGAGAATGTTATCTCCATGATACCCACCACCGATTACACAGGCTTCCTGTTCATGGTTTTTGAAAACGGCAAGGCGGCAAAGGTGCCCCTCTCCGCATTTGAGACAAAGACCAACAGAAAGAAGCTCACCAAGGCGTTCTCCGACAAGTCACGGCTTGTAAAGATGTTCTTCATCGAGGACAATGCGGATATAATGATAACCTCCGACAAGGGCAGGGCTATCATATTCAACACGGCGCTGGTGCTTCCCAAGACCACCCGTGACACTATCGGCGTTCAGGTAATGACACTGAAAACCAACGCTCATGCGGACAATGCCTGCATAGTCTCCCCCGAAAAGCTTGCAGAGCTTAAAAAGTACGTGATGAAATCCATCCCCGCCGCAGGGTGCCTGGCAAAGGACATCACCGACCCCGACCAGCTTACTTTATAACATAACAGCCGTCTCCGTTTCGGAGGCGGTTTTTGTTGTCCGCCTTGACTTTAGGCTCCACATATGGTATTATAACTTATACTAATCTTCAATCGTTCTATAGGCAAAGCCGACAGATGAAATAAGACCAGTCAAGGAAAGCGACCGCAGGCGGGCTTGCCGCCCGGCAAGGGAGCTTGACGAAGAATGGGCTTATTTCAGCCGAGGATTTGTCTGTAGGTTGATTGAAGATTAGTATTAGTACAAACAAGCGGTTCCGTGAGGAGGATCATTATGAACGCCGATATTACTGCCCGGGAGCTGGGCAAGCTTGATAAAAATACATATCTTCTTATAGACATACGTGACAGCGCCGCTTTCGAGCTGGGTCACATTGACGGTGCTGTGAATATTCCCCAGAACGAGTTTGAGGAAAAGAAAAGCACTTTTCCAAAGGATAAGGACATCATCGTATGCTGTAAAAGCGGCATAATAAGCAGGGACTTTGCGGACGAGCTGTGCGACGAGGGCTATTCAGCCGCAAATCTGGCAGGCGGATATGTTCAGTGGCTTGCCGAAAAGCTTGAGCATGAAAACCGTGCGGAGGAGATAGAAAAGAGCATCCGCAAGAAGTTCCACCGCTCCATTTTCAGCAAGTTTGCAAGGGCAATAAACGAATACGAGCTTATAAAGCCCGGCGACAAAATAGCTGTCTGTATCTCAGGCGGCAAGGACTCTATGCTTATGGCAAAGCTCTTTCAGGAAATACACCGCCACGGCAAATTTCCCTTTGAGCTGGTATTTCTTGTAATGGACCCAGGCTACAGCCCCGAGAACCGTGCCATTATCGAGGGCAACGCCAAGCTCATGAATATCCCCATAACTGTTTTTGAGACTAATATTTTCAACTCCGTTTATAACGTGGAAAACAACCCCTGCTACCTCTGCGCCCGCATGAGAAGAGGCTATCTTTACAGCAAGGCTAAGGAGCTGGGCTGCAACAAAATTGCGCTGGGTCATCACTTTGACGACGTTATCGAAACTATCCTCATGGGCATGATATACGGCGGTCAGGTGCAGACCATGATGCCAAAGCTCCACAGCGACCATTTCGAGGGAATGCAGCTTATCCGCCCCATGTACCTTATCCGTGAAGAGGAGATAAAGCACTGGTGCAGATACAACGACCTGCATTTTATCCAGTGCGCCTGCCGCTTTACCGACACCTGCACCACCTGCGACCCCGATGGCCGCACCGTTTCAAAGCGCATGGAAATAAAGCGCCTCATTTCGGTGCTTGCAAAGGGCAACCCTCAGATAGAGAAAAATATCTTCCGCAGTGTGGAGAGCGTTAACCTGTCAAAAGTCATATCCTACAAGAAAGATGGGGAAATCCACAGCTTCCTGGACGGCTATGACGACTGAATAAACGCAGATTTATCCAAATTCTACAATATAGGCACTTTAAGTTGAAAGTTTTTTGTGTATCAAACCACTAAAAGCCTATTGACAAAGTATGATTTATATGGTATTATAAATACATCAAATAAAACAAATCTAAAAATGAAAGGAAGCGGAGAACATGATGGCAATGATGATGTGTATGTGCTGTGAAATGAACATCGGAAAAAATGCTGTGTCCTCCGCTTTCTGTGAATAAATGCGGAAATCTGTAATTGCAGACAGGCACGGCGATGCCTGTTATTTTTTTGCTGTTTGGAGGAAACATCGTGATAGAAATAAAAAATCTCAGCAAAACCTATCAGTCCGCAGCAGGCGAGATAACTGCTCTGCGTGATATCAGCCTGACTATAAATGACGGTGAGATATTCGGCATAATCGGTCTTTCGGGCGCAGGCAAAAGTACACTTGTCCGCTGCATCAACTATCTCGAAAAGCCCACCTCGGGTCAGGTGATAGTTGACGGTCAGGATCTGGGAAAGCTTTCAAACAAGGAGCTTTTAAAGACCCGCCAGAACATAGGAATGATATTTCAGGGCTTTAACCTCTTAGCTCAGAGAAATGTTATAAAGAACATCTGCTATCCCCTTGAAATTGCGGGAGTAAAAAAAGATGCGGCTCTCAAAAGAGCGGCAGACCTGCTGGAGCTTGTAGGGCTTTCCGATAAGGCAAAAGCTTATCCCTCACAGCTTTCGGGCGGTCAGAAGCAGAGAGTTGCTATTGCAAGAGCATTGGCAGCAGAGACAAAATATCTCCTCTGTGATGAAGCCACAAGTGCTCTCGACCCCGACACCACACGTTCCATTCTGGAGCTTATGAAAAAGATAAACGAGACCATGGGCGTTACCATTGTGGTGATCACCCACGAGATGAAGGTAATAAACAGCATCTGCGACAGGGTGGCTGTTCTGGATAAAAGCCGTGTGGCTGAGCTTGGTGCGGTAAGCGAGGTATTCGCAAATCCTCAGTCGGATATTGCAAGAAGGCTTGTTCTCCCCGAGTCAAAGACCACTGCAGAGGTAACAGGCGGAAAGAAGATACGCATTATCTTCAACGGTGAAAGCTCCACCAAACCCGTTATCGCAAACATGATCTTCGAGTGCGGCGTTCCCGTGAATATTCTTTACGCCGACACAAAGGACCTTGACGGCAAGGCATTCGGCGAAATGATAATCCAGCTTCCCGATGACAGCAAGGGCTCAGTAAGGGCTTTTGAATATCTTAAACGCAGCGGCATTGACTATGCCGAAATATAACAACCGAAAAGGAATGGTCATAAAATGAACGATCTGCTTACACAGCTCTGGGACAAGGGCATTATACAGCTTGGCGTATGGGAGACCATATACATGACCTTTATTTCCGCATTTTTCGCCTATCTTGTGGGGCTTCCCCTGGGCGTTCTCCTTTGCGTCACCGATAAGGAGGGCATTCACCCCATAGGCTGGCTCAACAAGCTCCTCGGAATACTGGTCAACGTTTTCAGAAGTATCCCCTTTGTTATCCTGATGATAGCAATGCTCCCCGCCGCAAAGCTCATAGTCGGCACCAGCCTTGGCAACAAAGCGATGATAGTTACGCTGATAATCGCAGCTATCCCCTACGTTGCAAGAATGGCTGAATCCTCCATCAAGGAGGTTGACAGCGGCGTTATTGAAGCGGCTCAGGCAATGGGAACATCTTCATTCAAGATAATCTGCAAGGTGCTTATCCCCGAAGCAAAGCCTTCACTTATAGTGGGTGCGGTCATCTCGCTGGTAACTATTCTGGGCTACTCCGCAATGGCAGGAACCATAGGCGGCGGCGGACTTGGAATGATCGCCATCACCTACGGCTATCAGCGCTTCAACAATAACATAATCTGGCTCTGCGTTCTGCTTACAGTCATCATCGTTCAGGTGATACAGGAGCTGGGTATGCTTATCGCAAGAAAGACCGATAAGCGAATAAATAAGTAAAAGGGGCAATTTTTATGACAGGCTTATTTGAAAAGCTGTTAAGAGAGAACTTCCGTTACGGACGAATGTGTTGACGCTGTCAGTCAAAACAAGTCAGGATTTGTCCGTAATAAAAATAAATAAAGATTTTAAGGAGTTAGATCATTATGAAAAAGTTATCATCTGTTATTCTCGCACTTTCCCTCGCTGCACTTTCCCTTACAGGCTGCGGCTCTACAGGCACAGCTGACACCACCACAACCGCTACCGACACCACTGCCGCTGCTGCAGCAGAGGATACCGCAGCTCCCGCTGATGACACAGCTACCGATACCGAGGCTGCTGCCGATGAAACCTCCGACGGCGACAACGTTATCAGAGTAGGCGCAACCTCCACACCTCACGGCGAGATCCTCAACTTTGTAAAGGACACTCTCGCAGACGAGGGCTACACCCTTGACATCGTTATCTACGATGACTACGTTCTCCCCAACAAGGCTCTTGCAGACGGTGAGCTTGATGCAAACTACTTCCAGCACACACCTTACCTCAACAGCTTCAACGCTTCCAACGGCACTGACCTTGTAGCAGCTGCTTCTATCCACTACGAGCCTTTCGGACTTTACGGCAACGGCGTTGCAAGCGTAGCTGACGTTAAGGAAGGCGCAACAATCGTTATCCCCGCTGACGACAGCAACGAGACAAGAGCACTTCTCCTCCTCAAGCAGGAAGGCCTCATTGATCTTCCCGAGGGAGCAAATGCAACAGACGGCGTAACAACTCTCGATATCACCGATAACCACGGCTACAACATCGTTACCGTTCAGGCTGATACAGTAGCTGCTCAGTTCAACAACAGCGACGAAGGTTCTCTGGCAGTAATCAACGGCAACTATGCACTTGCAGCAGGTCTTTCCAGCTCCGATGCTCTTGCAGTTGAAGATGCTTCCGGCGATGCAGCTCAGACCTATGCAAATGTCATTGCTGTAAGAAACGGCGACGAGAACAGTGCAAAGACTCAGGCTCTCATCAAGGCACTTGAGACCGATGATGTTAAGAACTTCATCGACGAGACCTACAAGGGCGCAGTTGTTGCAATATTCTAATTGAATAATGGCTTGATAAAAAGGCTGTTGCAGTGATGCAGCAGCCTTTTTTATGCGCATTTTATGCACATTCCCGCAGCTCCTTTATCCTCTGTCCCATGGGCTTTCCGCCGAAAAAGATGAAGAACACCGCAGCCGCAGTCATAATGAACACGATAAGGCAGGCAAGCTCTCCGGAATGAGCCGCATGAGTGAGCCGCACTGCAGCCAGTCCTGCCATGCAGCATATCACCCCCTTGACAAGCGGCTTTATGCAGTAGCGCAGCCAGTCGAACCGCATCTCCGACTCACGGCATACAACGATTATTCGTGCGATATTGCTTATCACGTTGCTGGCATAATAGGATATAAGTACTCCGCCAAAGCCCGCCTTGCTCACAAATATCATAACGCAGGCTATCCGCACGGCATATTCGCAGAGTGAGTTCACGGTGGAAAAATTCTGCCGCCCCATACCCTTCAGCAGTCCCTCCAGCACAATTTCAAGGTATATAAATGGGATAACGGGGGCAAGTATCACAAGTGAATCCCCCACCATCGCATCGGAGGGGCAAAGCACTCTGCCTGCCCATTTGCCGCAGAAGAAGAACAGCGCCGCAATGAAAAAGGCATAGGTAAAGGACTTTTCAAACACGCTGTCCGTCAGCCGACAAAGCCTGCACCGCCGTATCTCTTTATCCTCGCAGCGGTTCGCCAATGCCGCCTCGGGAATGATTATGCCCGAAAGGCTGGTGAGCACCGCCGACGGGAAAAACACCGCAGGCATGATTATAGCTTCAAAGCAACCGTAGCAGCTGAGAGCCTCCTCCGTGCTTTTGCTGTATCTCAGCAGAGCCGCTGGCACAAGCAGCTCATTTGCCGTTGACATGAGCATCTGCACATATCCGCTGAGAAGAATTGGGAAAGTGCTTCTGATATATCCCTTGGGCGTGTCCGTCAGAAGAGGTGCAGAGCACAGGGGACGGACACGGAAATGCTTATATTCATCAAGGTATTTTGCGCCGTAGTAGCAGAAGCTTATGAACTCTCCCCCGAGAATGCCTGCCGCTGCCACGGTGTAGAAATATTCCGTTCCGCCGAAAAGGATAAGTCCGCCGAACAGCACTGTCCATTTGGCGGCAAATTCGATAAGGTCGCCCCGCATAGGCACGCTGACCTGTCGGATACCGTGGAAATATCCCTTTATGCACGACCCTGCGGAAGCAAAGGGCAGTGAAATGGCAATGAGCCGCACCGATATGGAAAGCTGCCTGCTTTTAAGTATGGTCTCTCCAAGAAAATCTGACAGCAGAAATGCCCCCAGCCCGAAGCACAATGACAGGCACAGGGAAAAAGTAAGGGAATATCTCATAACAGTGCAGAAATTCTCATGCCCCGCTCCCCTTGCCTCCGAGACAAATCTGCCTGTGGAGGTAAGGATATTTCCGTTTGCAAGCACCATAATAAATCCGAACAGCGAAAATATCAGCGACATCAGCCCCACGGCGGAGGTGCCTGCCATATCGGAGAGTTTTACATTGAATATCATGCCCGCAGTCTGCATAGCAAGGCTGAGGAGCGTCATTTTTGCAGCGTCCTTTGCTATCTGCTTTTCTGAAATTATCTTAACGTTCATCAGCATACGGCCTTCTTTCGGACAGGTTATGATTATTTATATTTGAAAGCCGGCGGAAATATGCAGCCTTAAAAATCCGATTGACAGCCGCTTTTATAAGTGATATACTGATAATAAACCAATTACTTTGATATACGGAGATGTCCTTATGATAAATCCCATCAACATTTACAAGCACCTGAGAACTGTAGGCCGCCACAGACGTGAGGTAATGAAGAACTGCTTCCGTGCAGGTCTTTACTGGCAGGGTCTTACGCACGACCTGTCAAAATACAGCCCCGAGGAATTCTGGATAAGCTGCAAAATGTATCAGGGCACCCGCAGCCCCAACGAGGCAGAGCGTGAGCTTAAAGGCTACAGCACCGCATGGATGCACCACAAGGGCAGGAACAAGCATCACTTTGAATACTGGAACGACTACAGCCCCAAGACAAAGCGCAATGAAGCCGTTAAAATGCCGCTCATCTATGTTGCGGAGATGTTCTGCGACCGTGTGGCTGCAAGCAAGATATACATGGGCGAGAACTACACCGACGCTTCTCCGCTGGCTTATTACAGGAGGGGCAATGCCGCTCAGAGACTCATTCACCCCGACACCGCAAAGCTCATCGAAATGCTCCTTGTAATGCTTGCCGAAGAGGGCGAGGATTACACCTTTGCTTATATCAGGCATATACTGCACAGGTGATGTAACTTTTCCACAAACTAATATGCCTGCCTTATAACACATAGCCGCCATAAAAACTCACACGTTTTTCATGGCGGCTTTTTTTTATTTTTGTTTTATACCATAATTATTTATATTTACTTATAAAATCCTGACAGCATAAATGGTATAATAAGCAATGTATGTAATTAAGGGAGGTATTTATTTGAAAAAGCTGCTTGTATATCTTAAAGATTATATCAAGGAGAGTATTTTAGGCCCGCTTTTCAAACTGCTTGAAGCGCTTTTCGAGCTGTTTGTCCCGCTGGTCATCGCTGCCATAATCGATACGGGTATCGAAAACGGCGATACAGGCTACATCGTCAAAATGTGCCTGGTACTTGTTCTGCTGGGATTTGTGGGTCTGGCATTCTCCATCACCGCTCAGTATTTTGCCGCAAAGGCTTCCGTTGGCTTTGTAAGCAAGATACGCCACGTACTATTCGGTCACATTCAGTCGCTCTCATACTCAGAGCTTGACCAGATCGGTACATCTACCCTCATCACCCGAATGACCAGCGACATGAATCAGGTGCAGAACGGCATGAACCTGGCGCTCCGCCTGCTGCTCCGCTCACCCTTTGTGGTTTTCGGCGCAATGATAATGGCATTCACCATCGACGTTCCCTCCGCAATGATATTTGTTTATGTCACTATCGTGCTGCTTATCGTGGTATTCGGCATAATGCTCGGCTCCATTCCCCTGTACAAGAAGGTACAGCAGAAGCTTGACGCTGTTATGACCGTCACCCGAGAAAATCTTACAGGTGTAAGAGTTATCCGTGCATTCTGCAAGGAGGACGAGGAGACCGACGATTTCATAAACAAGAACAACGAGCTTACCGCTTCACAGAAGTTTGTAGGAAAGATATCCGCTCTTATGAACCCTGTGACCTACGTTATCATCAACCTTGCCATTATCTGGCTCATTCACACAGGCGCTGTGAGTGTTAATGAAGGCATTCTTACACAGGGCGCAGTTGTGGCTCTCTACAACTATATGTCCCAGATACTTGTTGAGCTTATCAAGCTTGCAAACCTTATCATCAACATCACAAAGAGCATTGCCTGCGGAAACAGAATACAGGCTGTGCTTGACATCAAGCCCGACCTTGAAAGCGGAAACAGCTCCTGCAATGAGGGCAGCGTGGAATTTGACCATGTTAACCTGAGATACAAGAACGCAGGTGCCGACTCCCTTTCAGATATCACCTTCACCGCCGCAAAGGGCGAGACTATCGGTATCATCGGCGGCACAGGCTCGGGAAAATCCTCTCTTGTCAACCTTATCCCCCGTTTCTATGACGCAGCTTCCGGTGAGGTAAAGGTCGGCGGCGTGAACGTCAAGGATATGGACGTTGAACAGCTCCGTGAGAAGATAGGTGTTGTTCCCCAGAAGGCTGTGCTTTTCTACGGCACTATCCGTGAAAATATGCAGTGGGGCGTTACAAACGCTTCCGATGACGAGATAATGGAGGCCATAGAGGCGGCTCAGGGTCTTGATGTTATCAAGGCAAAGGGCGGTCTTGACTGCGAGATAGAGCAGGGCGGAAAGAACCTCTCCGGCGGTCAGAGACAGAGACTTACCATTGCCCGTGCACTGGTCAAAAAGCCCGAGATCCTTATTCTGGATGACAGTGCCTCCGCACTGGACTTTGCAACAGATGCAGCCCTCAGAAAATCACTGAGAGAGCTGGATTATCACCCCACCGTATTCATCGTATCCCAGCGTACATCTTCCATTCAGCACGCTGACAGGATAATCGTTCTGGACGACGGCGCTGCTGTGGGCATAGGCACACACGACGAGCTTATGAAGAGCTGCTCCGTATATCAGGAGATCTACAACTCTCAGTTCAAAAAGGAGGCGGTATAAATGGCTGACAAGAAAAAGGCTGACAAGGACACATTCAAAAAGGTCATGACATACATCGGCAAGTACCGTCTGCTCATGTTCCTGTCTATTGTAATGGCGGCTATGACCGTTGCCCTTACGCTGTATGTACCCGTGCTCATAGGCGATGTTATCGACCTTATCATCGGCAAGGGACAGGTAGATTTCAAAGGCATCGCAAAGCTGCTGAAAGAGATCGCCCTTATCGCTGCGGCAACTGCGGCTGTTCAGTGGCTCATGAACACGGTAAACAACCGCATCACCTACCACATTGTCCGTGATATGCGAAACGAAGCTTTCATGAAGATACAAAAGCTCCCACTGAGCTACCTTGATATCCACCCTGCAGGCGAGACCGTTAACCGTGTCATCGCCGATGCAGACCAGTTTGCGGACGGCCTGCTCATGGGCTTCACACAGCTTTTCACTGGCGTTGTAACTATCCTTGCCACACTGATATTCATGCTGACTATCAACTGGAAGATAACCCTCACAGTAGTTATCCTCACCCCCCTTTCCCTCTTCATTGCAAGATTTATCGCAAAAAAGACCTACGCTATGTTCCGCCTCCAGTCCGAGACCAGAGGCGAGCAGACCGCTTTCATTGATGAAATGATATCAAACCAGAAGGTAGTCCAGGCGTTCTGCCACGAGGACGAGGCAATGGAGAAGTTTGACGAGATAAATGACAGACTTCAGAAATGCTCCCTTAGAGCCACCTTCTTCTCCTCCCTCACCAACCCAACCACACGTTTCGTAAACAACGTGGTCTATGCGGCAGTTGCCCTTACGGGTGCTATCGCCTGCGTAAAGACCGCAAATGCACCGGACCCGTTTACTGTAGGTATGCTGTCGGTGTTCCTCTCCTATGCAAACCAGTACACAAAGCCCTTTAACGAGATCTCGGGCGTTGTTACCGAGCTTCAGAACGCACTTGCCTGCGCTTCCCGTCTCTTTGAGCTTATTGAGGAAGAGCCTCAGATACCCGATGCTGACGATGCAAAAGTGCTGGAAAATGCAGAGGGCCGCATCACTCTTGATAATGTGGCATTCTCCTATGTGCCCGACAAAAAGCTTATCGAAGACCTGACCCTTTCCGTAGAGCCGGGTCAGAGAGTTGCCTTAGTCGGCCCCACAGGCTGCGGAAAGACTACCATCATCAACCTGCTCATGCGTTTCTATGACGTAAACGGCGGAAGCATTCAGGCAGACGGCACCGACATCAGGCACATTACCCGAAAGAGCCTGCGCCATAACTACGGCATGGTGCTCCAGGATACATGGCTCAAATCGGGAACCATACGCAGCAATATCGTTATGGGAAAACCCGATGCCACCGACGAGGAAGTCATTGCGGCAGCCAGGGCATCACACGCCCACAGCTTCATCAAGCGTCTGCCCAACGGCTATGATACGGTCATCGGCGAGGACGGCGGAAGCCTTTCACAGGGCCAGAAGCAGTTGCTGTGCATTACCCGAGTAATGCTCTGCCTGCCTCCCATGCTTATCCTTGACGAGGCTACCTCCTCTATCGACACCCGAACCGAGATAAAGATACAGGAAGCCTTTGCACGCCTTATGCAGGGCAGGACAAGCTTTATCGTAGCTCACCGCCTTTCCACCATTCGTGAGGCGGACATTATCCTTGTAATGCGTGACGGCCACATCATTGAAAAGGGCAATCACGAAGAGCTTCTCGCAAAGAACGGATTTTACGCAAAGCTGTACAACAGCCAGTTTGCAGTATAATATGCCAAACCGCCCCGTGAGGAAATTCCCCACGGGGCGGTTTTTTATGTTATGATGATCATTTTCTGCTGTATCTGAAATCGCAGATATCTGCGCCCTCTGCAATAGTGCCTGTTCTCACAAGCTTCATACCCATAATGTCCGCAAGCACAAAGTCCATTCGGCAAAGGTACTTCGCCAGCTCAGGACAGCCCTCGTCGCTGCATATCTTGCATATACCGCACTGATGATAGTCATAGCCCAGGTCATATTCGCCGTTTCCCGGCAGGATATCCAGCATCCAGTCATTTTCATATAAGCGCTTGTGGCTGTCCTCCGACCACTTGAGACGTCCTGCCATCTTCTTTTCATCAAGGTAGCTTTCCGCATTGCCAACCGCCTTGCGGAACAGCTTTGAAGCGCAAAGGCCGTCTCTGAATATCTCGAAATTCTCCTCGGCGTCTTTTCCCGTGCTGCGGTTTATGGCAATAAAATATATGCCCATTATATAGCTGCTGATAAGCCTTGATTTGCCTATATCCTTTGCACGGGCGGATATTTTATCATATTCCCTGATTATCTTATCTGCCGTGCTCTGAGGGAACCCACGCCGTTTTAGCTCGGCTTTTACTGCGCTGTGATAAAAATGCTTGAACATCCATGCGCTGAATGAATTATTCATTTTTATTTCTCCTTATCCCTATGTAATTTCCTGTCAGAGTTAGTATAGCACAACTGATATCAAATGTCAATAACGGCAATTTCATGCTCTTTAAGCTACCCCGTTTCATTGACATTCACCGCCCGCTGTGATATGATAATATCAATAGATCCAAAGGAGATATGCCCCATGAACAAGCAGGAAACTTATGACTTTCTTACACAAAGCGGAGTAAAATTTGAGATAACCGAGCATCAGGCTGTATATAACATGGCGGAGCTGGCGCAGATAGATAACCCTCACCCCGAATGTGATGCAAAAAACCTTTTTGTCCGTGACGATAAAAGGCGGCAGTATTATCTTATCACCGTCAAAGGAGACAAGCGTGTTGACCTGAAAGCGTTCCGCAAAGCTCAGGGCACACGCCCTCTGACCTTTGCCTCCGAAAGCGAGCTTATGGACATAATGGGTCTTATCCCGGGAGCTGTTACTCCTCTGGGGCTGCTTAATGACAGCGAACTGCGTGTGATATTCTACCTTGACAAGGACTTTTTCAAAGAGCCTTTTCTCATCGGCGTTCACCCCAATGACAACACCGCAACCGTATGGCTGAATGTCAATGACCTGGCAGATATCATCAAAAAGCACGGAAATGAGGTCATCGTCACCGAAATATCAAACGCATGAGCAATGCACAAATATCATTTAAAAAATTGTGCAGAATAACAAATCTGTATTTTTTTGACTTAAAATGAAAAATTTTCCTAATATGATTTGTATTATTATCAGAAACGAAAATTCTGAAATCATCAGAAAGAAGGTCATAATATGAGAAAACAAATAGCACTTCTGGCGGCAGCTGCCATAGCAGTGAACGCCTCTGCACCGATCTGCTTTGCAAAGACAATAACTCCCAACGCCGCCGCAGCTGCTTCGTCAAAATCGACAGCAACAGCCGACACGGAGGATAGAAGCGATATGGAAAAAGCACTTGCCACAGTAAAATCAAGAATAACTATTCCCGAAGAATACTCCAAATTTTCCTGCACCACAGGCGAAAGCAACGGATTAAATAACTATAACTTCACATGGGAAAATCCCGATGATATAAGCGGAAACAGCTATTATGTCACCGTTACGGGCGATTTGATAACAAGCTACACAAGCCCCGACAGATACAACTACGGTCAAAAAAGAGGCTTTGCAAAAATGTCAAAGAAGGCTTTTGCCAACAAGGCTCTGAGCTGGCTTTACACTGTAAATCCCTCGATGAAAGGCTATACCGTGGCTGACGATGATATCCGCCTGAGGCTTGACAGCGACATTGTTTCCATAAGCTTTTCCAGAAAATACGGCAGCGTTGAGGTAAGAAACAACAGCGGCCGCATATATCTCAACAAATACACAGGCGATGTTCTGGGAATGGATATGAACTGGTGGCAGAACGCAAAGTTCGGCTCTTCCGCAGATGTCCTCACTCAGGAAGCTATCAAGGAGATCTATGCCAAGGAAGTCACCATAAAGCCATGGTACAGGATATCCACCGACTACGAAACAAACAAAACCACCGCAAGCATCGTCTATGAGCCTCAGAACAGCTTTATCTACAACGCTTCCACAGGCGAACATTCCACCATGAACGATGATTATCTTGCCGCTCTTGATACTGACAAGTACACCGATAACGGCGCTGATTTTGATGACAGCAGCGAAGCGGTTGAAGAAGAAGCGCTTGACGATGAAGCAGCTGCATCTCCTGCAACGGGAGTAAAATTCACAGACGAGGAAAAGAAAAAGCTTGCCGACATGAGCAAGATGCTCACCTCGGATAAATTCAAGGAGCTGATGATAAAGGACAAGTACATCGGCGTGACCAAGAGCCACCTTGTCAATGATTTTAACATCGACTATAGCGAAGAAGCTCCCAGCGGCTTTGCCATCAGCTGCCGCTTTTATATCAACAACAAAAAGGAATACAGTGAGATATACGTTACCGCTGACGCTGAGTCAGGAAAGGTGATCAGCTTCAACAACTACACCCTGAACAGCAAGCAGGCGCTGGACGTTAAGAAAGCCAATTCCATTGCCGAGGAAGCCGCAAAATATTACTACGGCGACATTTTCGGCGAATACAAGGCTGACCCCGAGAACACCGCTCCCGCTGTCAAGACGGAAAACTACACCGTAACCAGCCGCAGCTTCAAGTTCTACAGATACGTAAACAACATTCAGGTCTCGGGCGACTCCATTTACGTTACCGTTAATTCCGACGGCAGAGTAACAAGCATCAGCTCAAACTACACCAAGGACGTTGATTTCGGCGATGGCAAGATAGTCAACAAGCAGAAGGCTCTTGAGCTGCTGTTCGGTCAGCAGGATATGTCCCTCTATTACGACGGCTTTACCGATTATAGATCCGTGCCCCACACATATCTCATCTACAGCATGGATTCATGGAAGCTCAACGCCAGAACAGGAAAGCTCTGCGACAACAACGGCAAGCCCCTTGAAAAGGCAGCTTCTCAGGGCGAAACCTGCCCCTACACCGACCTTGACAATTCCCGGTACAAGAGCGAGATCGCCACACTTTACAACTACGGCATCAAGATACATGACAATGAAAAGTTCTCCCCCAATTCAAAAATAACCGCTGACGAGGTAAACGCTCTGCTTTCACTGATAAACGCAGGCTATTATGAAGACCCTGTGGTATATGAAAATGCGGCAGGCGGCAGCGGAAAATCCTCATCATCGGCATATCTTACCCGCAAGGAGCTGGCAAAGCTTTTTGTAAGCGACATGGGTGCTGACAGATACGCCAAGATGAAGAACATCTTCAAGTCCCCCTTCAAGGACGTTTCGGACAGCAGCGCATATGTGGGCTACATCTCCATTGCCTGGGCTGCAGGCGCTGTTGACGGCAGCAAGAACGGTAATTTTGACCCCGACGGCTATGTTACCAGGGAATACGCTTACCACTGCATTTACAATTACATTCTCAACGGACTTGACTCATAAAAATTACCGAATAACACAAAGAGGCATTTGCAAACTCCTGCAAATGCCTCATTTTTTTTCACAGCTGTTTGTGATAATAAACCTCAGATGCCGCCAGCCGTCAGGTATGCTCCTGAGGTGCGATCTGCCGTTTCTGCCGTCCCTGCGCAGCTTTACGGGTATCTGAGCGATCTTCTCCCCCGAGCGTGCGAATTTTCCTATGATCTCTGTGGCAAACTCCATGCCCGAGCAGGACAGTCCCAGCGCCAGAGCCTTTTCCCTGTCAAATCCCCTGATGCCGCAGTGAAAATCCGTCACAAAGGTATGGTATCTTATCCGCCCTGCCAGCGACAGCAGGGGCACGCCGATATATCTGTGGGAAAAGGACATAGCGCCCCTTTCAATACCGCCGAAGCGGTTGCCCATAACAAGCCCATAGCCCTCACGGAGCTTCTGCACAAAGCCGCCAATATCGGAAAAATCGTAGCTCATATCGCAGTCGCCCATGATGATATATTTCCCCTGCGCCTCCTTTATGCCGCCGATAAGTGCGCTGCCATAACCCTTTTCAGCCACGTTCACCACCCTTGCACCATGCTCACGGGCAATGAAAGCGGAACGGTCGCTGCTGCCGTTATCCGCCACGAGTATCTCGGCGGAAATATTGCTTGCCGCTATGCCCTTTTTTGCCTCATCAATGCAGCTGCCGATGGTCTTTTCCTCGTTCAGGCAGGGCATAAGTATAGTAAATTCCGTCACCGCTTCACCTTCTGTCTGACCTTTTTGGTCGGTTTATTATCACGTATGCAAAGCCATACCAATGCGCAAAGCGCCATAACAGTCGCCGCCTGCGCCCTGTAGGTAAAATATTCATGAAGATATGAATGGTTGCTGAGGACGATGTATCTCAGGTACGGCACAAGTCCCAGTACGGCTATTGTTATCTCTGCCTTTGAGGGCTTTTTGCTGCCCAAAAGCAAGCATATGCTTCCCGAAATAAGAACGGTCAGTATAAGTCCCAAGGCGATGCGTCCGCCGTCAACACGCACATCTCCGCCGAAAAGTGTGGAGATGTTTGCCATGGGTGCGGATATTATCTGCATGGGCAGGGACATATCAGTCTCGCCGTCTATGCGCACCTCTGCCGAATGAATGGCTGAAACGAACTTGTTCTCCCCTGTCACAGCTGAAGCCGCCTCCCATTTGACAATAAAGGTCATAAGATACGCCGCTCCCCAGCAGCCGCCGCTTTTTATAACAAGAGGAAGACCATTCTCTTCAAGTCGGTCATCACTGTATCGGATGATCACCACCATCAGCAGCGGGAGAAGTATGGACAAAGTTTCAGCCGTGAGAAAATCGAAAAACGCCGCAGCAGCTCCCCCGATAACGGAAAGCACAGTCACATAGATATCGCCTTTTTTTTCAAGCAGCACATACAAAATGCACATCGCCATGGTTACGATGAACATAGGGATATACTCCAGCGACAGCCCCACATTCCACACATGGACGCAGCACAGCGACACCGCCAGAGCCGCCGCCGCAAAATACTGCCGCTTTTTCACAAGAATACCGCAGCACACCGCCGCAAGAATTATCACAGCCGCCAGACCCACGGCTTTCACCCCACGAGCGCTCATAAAAGCCATCAGCGGACGGATAAATATTACCGAGCCGTGCCAGTAGCGGGAATAATCCGTATCGGGAGCAACTCCGTTCAGTGCAGCATACAGCCCGTAGTTCACGCCCAGCTCCTCGCCGCTGTAATACTTGGTATCCAGCGAGGAATAAACAGGGTGAGAGCTGTCTATGTTCCACAGAATATTCAGCAGGATAGCATCGGCGTAGTTATCGGCAACATCGCACAGCCTTCCGCTGTTTTCAAAGGAAAATGCCTCTGTATTGCCGTAATAATCGGCGCTTTCCATAAGCCCCTCATATATTTTTTCGTTTGGGATAATAGAGGTAAGCACCAGCAGCCCCCACATCACCGCTATAGCCGCAAAAAATGCCGCCAGATGAACCGTTATCTTTTTCGTCATATCATTTCTCCGATTGAGTTATAATTTCCCTTATTATAGCATACTTTTCATGGAATGTCTATAGTAATGCAACGCAAAAAGCCCCTCAGGGAGATCCCTGAGGGGCTAAACTTATGCAGTTTTCAGATTACTTGTTAAGTCTCTCTTCCAGCTTATCGAGCTGAGCGATGAGAGCAGCAGGAATGTGGCCGCCCTTATCGGAGATGTCTTCCTTGTAGTATCTGCGCATTTCTGCGATTTCCTTCTTCCAGAGGTCCTTATCAACATAAAGGAGCTTGTCGAGGATCTCAGGTGTAACCTCGTCCTCAATACCCTCGAGGTTGATGTCACCCTTCTTGGGAAGGTAACCGATAGCAGTTTCTTCAGCATCGATAGTGCCCTCGCAGCGCTTGATGATCCAGTCGAGAACTCTCATGTTATCGCCGAAGCCGGGCCACATGAAGTGACCTTCCTCGTCCTGCTTGAACCAGTTAACATTGAAGATCTTAGGAGCCTTGTCGCCGAGCTTCTCGCCCATTTCGAGCCAGTGTGCCCAGTAGTCACCAACATTGTAGCCGATGAAGGGCTTCATTGCCATAGGATCGTGACGGAGAACGCCGACAGCACCTACAGCAGCAGCTGTTGTCTCGGAGGAAACAGCAGAACCGATGTAAGTTCCGTGTGTCCAGTCGAAGGACTGATATACCAGAGGAGTGGTGGAAGCACGTCTGCCGCCGAAGATGATAGCGGAAACGGGAACACCGTTAGGATTGTTGAACTCAGGAGATACGCAGGGGCAGTTAACAGCAGGAGCTGTAAATCTGGAGTTGGGGTGAGCCAGCTTCTGAGGCTTGCCGTCAGCACCGATAACAGAAGTGTATTCCTTGCCGTTTACCTTAGCGCCCTTCCACTCAGTTGCATCCTCGGGAGGATTCTTGTCGAGGCCTTCCCACCAAACTGTGTTATCAGCATTGTTGAGAGCAACGTTTGTGAAGATGGTGTTCTTCATTGTGGAAGCAAGTGCGTTGTAGTTGGACTTAGCGTTAGTACCGGGAGCAACGCCGAAGAAGCCGTTCTCGGGGTTGATAGCGTAAAGTCTGCCGTCAGCGCCGGGCTTCATCCAAGCGATATCATCACCAACGGTGAATACTTCGTAGCCCTTATCCTTGTAAGCCTTAGGAGGAATGAGCATTGCGAGGTTGGTCTTGCCGCAAGCAGAGGGGAATGCAGCTGTAATGTAAACAACCTTGCCGTCAGGCTTCTTAACGCCGAGGATAAGCATATGCTCAGCCATCCAGCCTTCGTTCTTGCCCTGGTAGGAAGCGATACGGAGTGCGAAGCACTTCTTGCCGAGGAGAACGTTTCCGCCGTATGCGGAGTTGATGGACCAGATAGTGTTGTCCTGAGGGAACTGAACAATGTATCTGTTCTCGGGATCAACATTAGCCTTGGAGTGGAGACCTCTTACGAAATCGTTGGAGGTATCGCCCAGGTTCTCAAAAGCCTGCTTGCCCATTCTTGTCATGATGTTCATGTTAAGAACAACGTAGATAGAGTCAGTAAGCTCAACGCCGACCTTAGCGAGAGGAGAACCGATAGGACCCATGGAGTAAGGGATAACATACATGGTTCTACCCTTCATAACGCCGTCATAAAGAGGAGTGAGCTTAGCATACATTTCCTTAGGATCCATCCAGTTGTTGGTAGGACCTGCTTCTTCCTTGGTAGGTGTGCAGATGAATGTTCTGTCCTCTACACGAGCAACGTCGTTGGGAAGAGTTCTGTGGTACAGGCAGCCGGGAAGCTTCTCCTGGTTAAGTCTGTACATCTTGTCTCTGTTGCCTTCGGGAAGGGAGCAAACCTCGTCAGTAAGAGCATCGAGCTGCTCCTTGCTGCCGTCGATCCATACAACCTTGTCAGGCTTTGTGAGAGCGACCATTTCGTCAACCCACTTGAGTACGTTAGGATTGTTTGTAAGTGACATACATCAAATCTCCTTTATAAAAATGATATTTTTAACGAGAAAAAGCAAATGAAATTTTCCGACAAGGTTCCTGCAGACATCCATACAGCCTGTCCGCACAAGCATCATCAAGAAAAATCTTTCATTCTTTTAAACACTCTTCCCTGTCAAAAAATTATTCCACGTTAATATTATACTCCATAAACCCTACGCTGTCAAGCACATTTTGCGTATATTTTTCTAAGCGTAATTTTTTACACCGCCGTTGTATATTTTTTCAAAAAAGTCATTGACATCATTCGATTTTTGTGATATAATAATTAAGTTATACGTGTAATTATGCAAATAAACACGGTCAATCCGTCATAATGCGGGTGTGGTGAAACTGGCAGACACGATAGACTTAGGATCTATTGCGCAAGCGTGCAGGTTCAAGTCCTGTCACCCGCACCAAATCTTGAAAGGCAGGTGAATGATATGAATATTCGTAACAGAAAAATCGAAAACATCTATCATTCACACTGCATTTCCATGTGATATCATTTTGTGAATAATAAATCCAAGTGTTTTCGTTTTTTCGGAAACACTTTTTTTATTTATGAAATGAGGAATTTTATGAACACAAACAATACCGAAATCATCACCGTAAGCACAAGCGAATATTTGTCGGAAGAGACTGCCATGAAGATATCCTCGGCGCTTTGGGGACAAAATGATATTGCAGGAATGAGAAGCATTCTTTATTGGCACAGGTCTGAAAACGATTGTTTCAATGTGACAGCCCGGAACGCATCGGGAGATTTTGTGGGCAGAGCGTTCTGTATCCGAAACACTGACGACCCCACGCTTTGGTATTACGGTGATCTTTTTGTTGCGGAAAGCTACCGCCGCAGGCATATCGCCGAACAAATGCTCAGTGCAGCATTTGATACATTAAAAGACAAGGGCTGCAAAACCATACGCACATATGTTGCTCCCGAAAACACCCCATCACTTGAACTGCAGAAAAAGCCGGGCTTTGCCGAAAAGCCATACCGGACATTCAACTCTTTGATAAACAACGGCGATATAATGTTTGAAAAGCAGTTGGGGCAGATATATAAAGCCGTGCCTGTCAGCAGCAGTTTTGACGTAAGGATCATTGCTGACATCTACAATAAAAACCTCGAAGCGCTTCACGGCGATAAAATAACCTATAACGAATGGCTAAACTCTATCATGAGCCATGATACAGACGAAAAGAATTATCTGATCTGCAGAGGCATTATGCCTGTTGCGTGGCTGAAGATAAACGGGCTTGATGATAATGATGTGGGCTATATTTCAATGCTTGCAGTCATACCACAGTTTCAGCGCAGCGGAGTGGGAACTTTTGCAGTAGAGTTTGCGGAAAACTTTTTACATTTCAAAGGTAAGAAGATATTATGTGTACAGACTACTCCCGATAATATGCCTGCTGTCAGGCTTTACGAAAAATGCGGATTTGAAAGGATAACAGAAGCTCAGTCGCTTACAAACAGCAGCTCAGACTCGACCAAAATAAAATTTATCAAGGAAATTTAACTTGTCTTTTCCATAAACCTTGTGCAAGAGCGGTGGCTCTGCGAAAATCGGTTGTGATTTTTGAAATGTGTCTCACGTTATGACATAATACGACGGGCACAACCGCTTAATTGCCAGAAATCATAAAAAATGTCGCTGTCAAGGTTAAAATGAATGTCGAAGACAACCTTGACAGCGACATTTTTTATGATATAATGACAGAGCGGTTATGACGTCTTTCGACATTTACACAGTTAAAGAATCGGACTCAATCCAGCCGCTCTCACCACAAAGTCATTTTTCTGCGGTTGATTGTTTTTACAGAGATTTTTTCGCAGAGCCTATTTGTATTATTTCCAATTTGCAAACCCTGTTGCGTCGATTTTAGCTTGTGAAGACAAGTTCTGATAGATATGCCCAACATATTATGGCTTTATAAAACAAAGAGCTGCGCTTCTTTAATGAAACGCAGCTCTTATGCTTACATTTTTATTATAAAGACGAAATGCACTGTGAATATGCCCCAATATTTAGTCAACAACACATTCCACAACAGCACAAGGCGGAATATTCAGCTTTAAAACATTATCCTTGATGACCGCCGTATGCTCGGTAATGCTCACTCTGTCGGGACAGTCGAAGTCGTTATAGCTGTGCGCCTCGTTTGTAAGTATCCTGCACGAAACCGATGATGCCTTAAATCCGAAAATGCTGCATTCAACAGCAGCCTCTTCCGTAAGCGAACAGTTTGCGGCAGTAACGGTCATACTCTTTTCGTTCACAGATGCGGAAATCGAGATCATCGGAGCATTTTTACCTTCCGACATATTTTCGTTCTGCGTATAGCAGTAAACTGCCTCGTTGTTTTGGTGTGTTTTAAAAAGGTCAAAAACGTGATATGTAGGCGTTTTTATCATCTTATCGCCCTCTGTAAGAATGACCGACTGGAGAACATTCACCGCCTGCGCAAGGTTTGCCATTACAACACGGTCGCTGTGTCTGTTAAAAACATTCAGCTCTATTGCAGCAACGATAGCATCACGCATTGTATTCTGCTGATATAAAAATCCCGGGTTCGTACCCTCTTCTACCTTATGCCAACAGCCCCACTCGCCTATTACAAGTCCTATTTTCTTTTCGGGATCATAGCGGTTCATTATCTCCGAATGTCTTGTGATAAGCTCATCGGAAAAGTTCGCTGCAGCGATAGTTTTATAATAAAGCTCATCGTCAAAATCGGTGGCTGATTCCATTTCGGGCCATACGGGCATCGTATAATAATGCAGGTCGATAGCATCAACATTATTGCTGTCAAGATTTTTCATCATGACTTCTGTCCAGTTATAGTCGGCAGAGCTTGGACCGCAGGCTATTCTGTAAAGTCTGTTTCCCGAATAATTGCGGCAGAACGTCTGATACCTTTTATAAACGTCGGCGTAATATTCGGGACGCATATTTCCTCCGCAGCCCCAGTTTTCATTGCCGACACCGAGGTATTCGAGTTTCCACGGCTCGGCTCTGCCGTTCTTCTTTCTCTGCTCTGTGAGAGGCGATTCCGCATCTGAGGTCATATATTCTATCCATTCGGACATTTCACGAACACTGCCGCTGCCAACATTGCCGTTTATATAAGGCTTGCAGCCAACAAGCTCACAGAAGCGCATAAATTCGTGTGTACCGAAAGAATTATCCTCCGTAACTCCGCCCCAGTTCGTGTTCACGATCTTTCGGCGCAGAGATTTTTCGCCGATTCCGTCCTGCCAGTGATATTCTTCCGCAAAGCAGCCGCCGGGCCATCGGAAAACGGGAGCTTTTATATTTCTGAACGCCTCGATGATATCATTCCTTATTCCGTCTGTATTCGGAATAGGTGAATTTTCACCCACATATATACCGTTGTAGATACATCTTCCGAGATGCTCGGAAAAATGTCCGTATATCTCGGGAGAGATATGTCCGAGCCTGTCGTCTGCATTTATTAGTATTGATATTTTTTTCATATTATACCTCCGCCGCATACTGAATTATTATATTATCAGTATAAATCATTGACTTTGGTATTGCAATGACTTATAATATTATTATACTAACCGTTCGTACTTTGAGGTGATGATATGATAAGTATAAACACAGTCTGTCAGAACGTAAGACACAAAGGGAATTTTGAAATATGCAGACCGGATGGTTCGGGAGATGATCTTCTTGTTATCTTCAAGACCTCCGCTGTTCTGATACAAAACGGCAAAGAAATAACCGTTTCTCCCGACAGCCTCATTTTATACAGCAAGGGAACAATGCAGCATTACAAAACTCTGTGCGGAAGTTATGTTAATCACTTTGTTCATTTTGATACGGACGATACCGAGCTTATGAATGGGATAAAAACTGACACGCTTATCACCTCGGCGGATATTCCTGCAATTGAAGAGCTGCTTACGATATTATGCCGTGAAAATGTAGCCGGTTCGACCAACAGGAAACAGTACGAAAATATGCTTATGCAGATGATACTCATGAAAATATCCGAAAGCAGCATAAATCCTGACAGCGATAAAAGCCGCATTTCCGCTCTTGAAATGCTCCGCACCGATATTTACAGCAATGCAAGGAGCTACAGCAATATATATCAGCTTGCTGAAAAAATGAATCTGAGTCCGTCATATCTTCAGGCAATATACAAACGGAAATTCGGGATAAGCTGCTATGAAGATATTTTATCCGCAAAGATCAAGACAGGACAATATTATCTTTCGACCACCGATATGACCGTTAAGGAAATATCCGACCTCTGCGGATACGGAAATGAGATATGCTTTATGAAGATATTCAAAAAAAGAACAGGGATCACACCGAGTGAGTACAGGAAAATTTCCAAGAATGATAATTTGAAAAACAACTTTATATGGTAAGGAATAAACTTTTATGATGAATTTTTTTAACATTGCGCAGATATTGCTTCGGTTGGCATAATCGTTGATTTTACGGAAGATACGGAAACATTTATTGTAGGCTCTCCTGCAGATATTAAGGCTTGGCATACAACGGCTGTCCCCGAAAAGTTCCGAAAGGACTTATGCGGCACAGCAACAAACTTGGCAATCTCATCAAGGATATAAACCGCCTTATGAAAGTAAAGCGTGAGCTGAACGAAATTATGGAACTGAGCAGCAGGCTGTGCAATGCAGACGCTTTATGTGACGGAAGCTGTAATGCTGTACCGGAAGAATTATCTGAATACTACGTCGTTAAAAACTATATTATCTATTTTTTATTCGTTAAATTCAAGCTCTGTCAGCGTGATTTCCATAAAAAATCGGGTTGCCCGTAAAGGGCAACCACGATCGTGCAGAAAAATATATTGACTTGTTCAAAGGGATATTTAACCATCAATATTTTTTCTGTATCTGCTTTCTGTAATCCGTGGGCGAAACGCCCGTGTGAGCTCGGAATTTCTTGCTGAAATACAGCATATCTGAAAACCCCAGCGCATCGGCGGTCTCTCCCACCGACATCAGCGTGGAGCGCAGTAAGTGACAGGCACGCTTCATTCTTGCGGCATTGTGATACTGCCCCATGGAGATACCCTTTTCCCGCTTGAACTCCGCCGCAAGCCTGCTGTAGCTCAGATAAAAATACTCGCTTATGAGCGCCTGAGAAAAATCCCTTTCGGTCTGAGTATCAAGGAAAGCACATATTTTGTCCGATACGCTTTCACCATTCGGCTGCTCCGAACAGATGCGGATAAGGATATCATAAAACTGCGAATTGGTGCGGAGCCTGCTCAATTTATCCGAGCTGTGAAAGGTCTCGCACAGCTTTAAAAGCTTTTCCTCGATAATGCTTCCCGAAAGTCCGCTCGTTTTCTTCGGAAGATAGATTTTCCCGCTTGTCTGTCCCTCGTTCAGCGTAAAATGAACATACACCCAGCGGGTGCCTCTTAAAGTCTCGTATTTTCCGAAATGTCGCAGCCCGTTTTTCAGAAACAGAAGCTCCCCCGCACCTATCTCATAGTCAATGTCACATTCCGTAACGTACATCATTCCGTCGGTGACATATATCATGTCATTAAAATCAGCCGTTCTGTCCATATGACGGAAGTTTTCCGTCGCCGTGAGCATATCGCAGTCGGACACAAGCGGCAGGTCTGTTTCAGCTATTGATATATCGGCAATAATATTTTCCATATTATCAGAATTTTTCTCCATTTATAAAGTTTAGTTACAGTATTATAATACATATAGAGCCAAAAGTCAACAGGAGGGCAAACCTTATGAAAACACAGAAGCAGATACCCGTCACCTCATACAAGGCCTCGGGATTTATGGAAAAATATCAGAATATCGTCCATGCCGAAGTTATCCCATATCAGCACAGCGTGTTGTGGGACAAGCTTGAGGGAGTGGAAAAAAGCCACGTAGCGGCGAACTTTATCAATGCCGCAAAGGCTCTCAGAGGAGAGGACGTCGGCGACGGCTTTTACGGAATGGTCTTTCAGGACAGCGACGCTTACAAGTGGCTTGAAGCTGCGGCTTATGCCATTGCCGACAAGCCCGATAAGGAGCTTGAACAGAAGGCTGATGAGCTTATCGGCATCATCGCCGATGCCCAGGACAAGGACGGCTATCTGAACACGTACTTTACCGTAAAGGACACGGAAAAGCGCTGGACAGATCTGCTTGAGGGCCATGAACTGTACTGTTCGGGGCACCTTATCGAAGCCGCCTGTGCCTACTATGAAGCAACGGGCAAGCGCAGTCTGCTGAACATTGCGGTAAAAAATGCGGAATGTATATACGACCGTTTTATCGCTCAGAAGCATGAGGGTATCCCGGGACACCCGGAGATAGAGCTTGCACTCCTGAGGCTGTACCGCCTTACCGGAAACAGGCATTTTCTGCGGCTGTCGGAGCATTTCATAAACGAGCGTGGAAAGGCTCCCGATTTCTGGGCAAGGGAAGCCGAAAATCGCAGCTGGACGGTGTGGAACAGCGACCCATGGGACAATGATTACCGCCAGAGCGCAAAGCCTGTCCGTGAACAGACCGAAGCCACAGGCCATGCCGTCCGTGCGGTGTACCTTTACACAGGAATGGCAGACCTTGCCTCCGAGACCGATGACAAGGAGCTTTTTTCCGCCTGCCGCCGTCTGTGGGAAAACATCGTCCGCAGAAAAATGTACATAACCGGCGGTATCGGCTCCACCGTTCAGGGCGAGGCTTTCACCGTTGACTATGACCTTCCGCCCGACACCGCATACTCCGAGACCTGCGCAGCCGTGGGGCTGATATTCTTTGCGGAAAAGATGCTTGAAAACGACATAAACGGCGAATACGGCGATGTTATGGAGCTTGCTTTTTACAACACCGTCCTTGCGGGAATGCAGCTTGACGGCAAGCGGTTTTTCTATGTAAATCCTCTTGAAGTCGATGAGGGCATTTCGGGAAAAGCGGCGGGCCACCGTCATGTGCTCCCCTCCAGACCCGGGTGGTATGCCTGCGCCTGCTGCCCTCCGAACGCAGCAAGGCTCATCGGCTCCATCGGCAAATATGCCTATGGCGAAAAGGGCGGCACTGTTTTCTGCCATCTTTTCGCTGTGGGAAAAGTAAGCTTTTCAAACGGCATTCAGCTTGAATGTATCACAGACTATCCTTATGATATGAGGGTAAAATATATCATATCGGGCAGCGGCAGGGCAGCTGTGCGCATACCCAAGCGGAGCAGGAGCTTCACCCTCGAAGTAAACGGAAAAGAGGTCTCCGCCACTTCCGAAAACGGATATATTTACATTGACCTGAACGGAAAAACGGAGATAAAACTCACTCTGGACGGAACTCCAAGATTTGTAAGGGCATCAAACAAAGTGCCGAGGCTTACGGGAATGACGGCGCTTATGCGGGGGCCTCTGGTTTACTGCTTTGAGAGTGCCGACAACGGCGATGTGCGGTCGCTGCGCATTGACAGGAGCCAGACTCCCTCTGTGGGAGCATTTGAGCCCGAACTTCTCGGCGGAACGGTAAAGCTCACGGCAAAGGCATTCCGCACAAGTGACTGCGATGACCTTTACTGTGACGAGGCGGAAACTCTGACCCCCTGCGACGCTGTCGCTGTCCCCTATTACACCTGGGGCAACCGCGGCGAGGGTGATATGAGGGTTTGGATGAATACCATATAAAAACGAATCGGATCAAAAGTTTGCTAAAAAATGGGTTTGAAAGCATGATTTTAAGCTTGTCGGCATTTCTGTTTATGTTGGAATAGATTGTCTGCTGTGAGATGTGCTGTTCATAAGCTTAATATTTCAAGAAACACAGGCTGTAACAAAGTTTTTATTATGAGTAGCGAAATGGGTTTATATAAAAATATGGTTTCTTGAAAATTGGTGATTTTAAAGCCATATATAATTCTGCATACCAATTGTTTTGTAATGAGATATGGTTTAGAAACTTCCAATTTACCGGGGAGCGTGAGCAAAAACTCACGCTCCTTTTATATTACTCCAATCATTACTCTCTTGCGTGCAAATAACATACAAATACAGATAAAATCGCATTATTCGTTGACGAAATATGCGTAATATGATATAATAAATCTATAAAATTTGTTTGTCTGATTTCATTCGTTTTTTTCGAAAGGGATGTATTTGTTATGATAGATCTGTTTGAGTGCTGTGCAGATATTGCTTCGATTGGCATAATTGTTGATTTTACGGAAGATACGGAAACATATATCGTCGGCTCTCCTGCGGATATTAAGGCTTGGGCGTACAGCGGCTGTCCCCGAAAAGCTCCGAAAGGAATTATGCGGCACAGCAACAAACTTGGCAATCTCGTCAAGGATATAAACCGCCTTATGAAGGTAAAATATGAGCTTAACGAGATTATGGAGATAAGCGACAGGCTGTGCAATGCGGACGCATTATGTGACGGCAGCTGCAATGCTGTACTGGAAGAATTATCTGAATACTATGATGTATCCGAATACGCCAACATTGTTAAAAACTACATAATCTATTTTCTTTTCAGCAAATTCAAGCTCTGTCAGCGCGATTTCCATAAAAAAATCGGGTTGTCCGTAAAGGGCAACCACGATCGTGCAGAAAAATATATTGACTTGTTCAAAGCGGACAGCGAGAAAATCTTTCGTCCATTCATCACCGCAAGAGCAGACGATATGTTCAGCATTACAAAAGCTGTAAGATGTCAGACCGATATTTTTGACAGCAGTATTTACAAGATTCATACCGAAAACGGAAATATACGGCTGTTTGTGGCAAACGATTCGTGCATCACTTTGCTTGATACCTATGTTGATATTATGTCCGATGCAGGGCGAATAGTTACTAACTGCGAAAACTGTGGGCAGCTTATGATTACAAATCGCTCAAATGCTTCTCTGACCTGCGGACGTTCAACCTGCAAGAAAGAACGTTTATACAAGGCTAATGATGATTACAAAAAGCGTGCTATGAAAGACCCGATAAAGGAAGCATATCTCAATTTTGACAACAAGTGCAGGAGCTACCGCAAGAAGCTCTCAAATTCTCCCGAGCTGCTTGAAAAATACAACAAGGCTTTTGATGAGCATAGGGAAAAGATACGGGCTGTCAAGCGTGGACTGACTGTAAAAAGCAGCTCCGATGATATTGACCGCTATAACCGGATGTGCTTTGATGCTTGTCAGGATTTGCAGGATCTGGCTAAACAACTAAAAAAACACACTACATAAAAGTTTCTTTATATATCAAGAAACAAATACCATATGCAAAATAAAAATTTACATACAGTGTTCAGCATGTAGAAGCATCAATGAACTTACAGGTATTTTCAAATCTGAACACAAAAATGTTTTCCCATTATCTTCAATAAACTCATTCTTGGGAACATAAAATTATGACTGATAAAATATTACACCACAGTATATTTATTGGTATTGTCCTCTCTTGACTACATTTTTAATTTAGGGTATAATGAAATAAATCCGAAAGATAAACAACATACAGCAACTATAATTTAAGGGAAAATATTTATGCGAACTGAAATAGAACTTAACAACGGATGGCGCTTTGCCAAGATATATGATCTGGGAATAAGCGAAAATGATGCAGTCACCCCCGAATTTGACGATTGCTCATGGGAAAAGATCTGCCTGCCTCACACTTTTAATGCAACTGATAGTGTAACAAGCAGCTATTATAAAGGACTGACCTGTTACCGCCGAGATTTGGAGCTTTCGACAAAATACAAGGGCAAGGCACTATACATTGAATTCGGGGGAGCCAACACTACTGCTAAAGTGTTTGTGAATGGCTTTTTTGCCGGAAAACACGATGGAGGCTATTCTGCTTTTCGCATAAACATAACGAATTATGTACACTATGACAGAAAAAACCAAATTGCAGTCCTTGTTGACAATTCACCCACAAATTACATTGCTCCAATTACTGAACAGGGCGATTTTACAAAAATGGGTGGATTGTACCGAGAAGTTAAATTAATTGCCGCCGAACCTGTTCACATTGCACTGGAGGACAGTGGTTCCTGCGGAGTCTACATCACACCACATAATATTACATCAGACAGTGCAGACATTGATGTACTGATAAAGCTTGATTCCGCCAACAACATAGAGGCAAAGGCCGTGATTTTTGCCCCGGACGGAAAGCCTGTTGCAGAGATGTGTGGACATACAGAAAGCGACAGGCTTACACTTTCGAAAAAAATATCTGCTCCGCAGTTGTGGGATGGTGTAAATTCTCCCTGTCTGTATCGTGCCGAAGTCACCCTATTTTATGGGGACAAAGCAACAGATATGGTATCCGAAAATTTTGGCATAAGGACATATCATATTAACCCTGAGGATGGTTTTTTCCTTAACGGAAAGTCTTATCCTCTTCATGGTGTGAACTATCATCAAGACAGCTTTGAAAGCGGCTGGGCAATGACAAATATCCAACGTGAACGTGATTATGGAATTATTCGTGATATGGGTTGCAACGCTGTAAGAATGGCTCATTATCAGCATTGCAGTCAGGAATATTCACTGTGTGACGATTTCGGTATTTGTGTTTGGACAGAGATAGGGATTATAAACAAAATGTCTCCGGATGAAAGCGAACGTCACATTCTTGCAGATGGCTTTGCAGAAAATGCAAAACAGCAGCTTATTGAGCTTATCAGGCAGAATTACAATCATCCATCAATCATCTTATGGGGAATATCTAATGAACTTCACCAAATGTCTGATGAAATTTTTGCTTTATACCAAGAACTTTATGAGCTTGCCTGCAAGGAGGACAACACAAGGCTGAAAACTTATGCAGACAATCAGTTCTATGGCAGATTTTTGCAGCTTCCCTCAGATGTCGTAGGATATAACCGTTATTTCGGTTGGTATAAGGAAGCAGGCGATGCAGAACATTTCGGAGAATGGCTTGACTTATACCATAATTCAAAGGAAAAACGTCCGATATGCATTTCTGAATACGGCGGTGGCGGAGCCCTAACACAGCACAAGGACAGCATAGACTGGCTGAACGATATTGACCCGAATGGAGCTCGTCATTATGAAAATTATCAGTCACAGCTTCACGAAATTGTTTGGCGGCAATTTTCTGCAAGAAAATATCTTTGGGCAGCATTTGTATGGTGTATGTTTGATTTTCCTTCCAGTGGTCGTGAAGAGGGTGATACGATAGGACAGAATGATAAGGGTCTATGCACGAGAGAACGCATACCCAAAGATGCGTATTTCTTTTACAGATCTGTATGGAGCAGTGAGAAAACTATCTGCATTACTGAGCGCCGTCATAACGTAAGACCTTGCAATGTACCATTTATAAAGATATATTCAAATGCACAAAGTGTTGAACTTATCGTGAACGACAGGTCACTTGGCATAATAAAACGCAGCGAATTGTCAAATAGCAATGATACTGTTTTTGTATGGAACAATGTTAATATAAATAAAAATGAGAAAAATACTATTACTGCAAAAGCGACATTTGATGATGACACGATAAAGTATGACAAAGTTTGTTGGTATGGCGAATAACAGAGCAAATGTAAAGATTCAATCATAACGAACATCTATATTGCAATAGAAAAAGCGTTACCTATCGAATTGAAAGGTAACGCTTTTTTTATGCTCTGTTTAGTCTGCTAAGCTTTTTGATAAAGAAAACGGAAATAATAAGCACAAGCGGAAATACACAGCCTGCAAACATACCCTTTTGCATATTATCTCCTGCATTTTGGGAAATATTGCCCACGACTGCAGGTCCGAGTGCACCGCCCATATCTCCTGCCATTGCCAGAAGTGCAAACATGGCCGTACCTCCCGAAGGTATCTTAGCCGAACAGATGCTTATAGTTCCGGGCCACATTATTCCTACCGAAAAACCGCACACTATGCAGCCGACAAGTCCCAGCAGAGGTATCTCCGACAAAGATGCTGTAATATAGCAAGCAAAACAAAGAGCCCCCGAACCGATCATAAATTTCATAAGATCAATTTTTTCACCATATTTTCCGTACAATGACCGGCTTATACCCATTGTAACGGCGAACATACACGGGCCTGCAATATCTCCCATTGATTTGGAAAGACCCAGTGCAGATTCTGTAAACGCAGATGCCCACTGTGCCATCGAAAGTTCCGATGCACCTGCACATACCATAAGCAGAATGGAGAGCCAAAACAGCGGAACTTTAAGCAGACTGCCAATACTCATTCCCTTACCGCCCTCTGTCGGATGCTCGATCGGACATACTGCAAAATTGAATACATTACACAGCGGAATTATCGCCCAGATGCAGGAGAGCCATCTCCAGTTTTCTATTCCGAATAATGCAAAGAACAGGGTTGAGAGAAGTATGACTGCGACCGACCCCCAGCAGTAGAAAGAATGGAGCAGGCTCATTGCCGCCTCCTTATGCTCAAAAGGGCACGCCTCAACGATAGGGCTTACAAGCACTTCCGTAAGACCGCTGCCTATGGCATAAAGTACTGTACTGATTATTATTCCTGCAAACGGATCGGGTGTGACCTGCGGAAGAAAAGCAAGTCCGATAAGTCCGACCGCCGAAAGCAGCTGCGAACCAACAACACAATTTCTGTAGCCTATAGTATCTGCAAAACGTGCACACAAAATATCAACAATAAGCTGTGTAGTAAAAAACACAGATGAGATAAGCGCTATTTTTCCTAAAGAAATATTGTAATTATTATGAAAAGTAAGAAACAGCAGCGGTGCAAAATTTGCAGCTATTGCCTGTGTAACAAATCCCAAGTAACAGGCTATCAGCGTTTTTTTGTAATTCATATTTACGTTCCTTTCATTTTATTGAATAAGAACCTGTCTTCATAAGAAATGTGTGCGGATTTTCGAGCATAATTTTGTTGCAGAGTAGGCAAAAATCCGCAGGCGGGCTTTCGCCCGGCAAGGATTTTTAACGCAGTCTGCGGCAAAATTTGCCGAAAAGACGTGCGCATATGCTTGTGAAGACGGGTTCTAATAGCAGTATAAGGTAATTCTATTGTTTTCGCACAGACTTTTTACTTTATTGCAGTATTATAGGTCACCTCTAAAAACCACCGGCTAAAAGCCTTAGCACCTCATCTGCCTGCAGATTTTCCGCCATCTTGCACATAAATTTCTTGACATATGACATGTATGCAAATTCTTGCTTTGCAATAATTGCGAAATTTCTATACAATCTGACAAAAAATCTGACTTCGCATCTGTGGCACTATGTTTTTTAGATGCGACCTATAGTTTATATATTATGTAAACAGCTTCTCCGCCGATATTTCGACGGAGAAAGTTCTGTCCCTTAATTAGGTGATATTTTTATATAATAACCAATCAATAAATCATCCAATTTTCTTAAATACAGGCATAACATCAAGAGGTGCGGGAACGGTGACGGTCTGACCGCCGCTGTAGATCTTCTTGTCGGAGATGCTCTCCCACTGACCCTTTGGCAGATATACACTGCGCTCTCTTGCGCCAAGCTCAAGCACGGGAGCAACAAGATAATCGCTGCCGAACATATACTGCTCGGGAAGCTCCCAGCACTTTTCATCGTCGGGGAACTCAAAGAACATTGTGCGGATAACGGGCGCACCTGTTCTTGCGGCCTCCTCCATAAGTCCTGCAATGTAGTCCTTCATGGAAAGACGGATATCCAGCCACTTCTTCATGATCTCATAGGCTTCCTCGCCGTAGCTCCAAAGCTCGTTGGGGTGGCCTGTGTAAAGATATCCGCCGCCGAAATCACGGTCATCAAGCTTGGGGATATCCCAGTCGGGGCCACGGTTTCCGTGCATGCGCAGGATAGGGCAGAACACGCCGTACTGATACCAGCGTATGAGAAGCTCCCTGAAATCGGGGTCGTCCCAGTTGTCTGTCATAAAGCCGCCGATGTCGGTGGTCCACCAGGGAATACCCGCAAGGCCCATGTTCTGACCTGCAATGACCTGATCCTTAAAGGATTCAAAGTTTGACTGAACATCGCCTGTCCAAACAAGTGTCCTGTACTTCTGGCTTCCTACCCATGCGGAACGGCAGAGGTTGACTGCCTCATGGTCGCCCTCGGCTTCCTGTCCGTTAAAGAATGCCTCAACATACTTCTTGGGATATTCACAGCCAACCTTTGAGCCACGTCCGGTATAGTAGCGGTAATTTTCAAAATCGTACTTGGTGCTGTCAGGCTCGGAGTTGTCCAGCCAGAAAAGGTCGATGCCCCAGTCACGGTAATTCTGCTTGCACTTGCTCCATACAAATTCCTGAGCTTCGGGATTGAAGAAGTCAACCGTGCCGCAGTCGCCCTCATAATCATAGGTCTGCACCGAACCAACATCGGTGGTGCTTATGAGCGCCTTCTGCTCCATTTCATAATAGTTCTCGCTGCGCTTATCCACAGACGGCCATACGGAGACCATGACCTTTGTTCCCATGGCATGAAGCTCATCGGTCATTGCCTTTACAGCGTCCCTGCTCCAGTATTTCTCGTCAAATCTCCAGTCGCCCTGATGCGGCCAGTGGAAAAAGTCGATAACGATAACGTCAAGCCTGATGCCCAGCTCCTTGTATTTTCTTGCGACCTCAAGCACCTCATCGGGAGTGCGGTAACGGAGCTTGCACTGCCAGAGACCAAGATAATCCTTGCTCATAACAGGCGCTCTGCCCACACATTCGGTGTAGTTGGTCACGATCTGAGCGGGAGTATCGTCGGCGGTTATCCAGTAATCCACCATGTCGCTCTCGTCGGATATCCACTTGGTGATGTTGGTTCCGAAAGCCGCCTCGCCTGTTGAGGGATTGTTCCAGAGCATGCCGTAGCCCTTGTTTGATATCACAAAGGGAACGCTTACCTGGGAATTTCTCTGCTCAAGGGGAAGAACAGAGCCTTTAAGGTCAAGTATGGGCATCTGATACTGACCCATGCCGAACAGCTTTTCCTTGGGGTCGGACTCGAAGCGGACGGTTATCTTAAAGTCATCGGAAGCAAGTCCCTTGTATTCACGGGATCTTATCTTGTAGCAGATAGCCTCCTTGCGTACAGAGCCGTAATAATAGCTGTAATATTCCTGCAGGATAAGCTCATTGTCCTTGTAAAAGCAAATAATGCCCACGCCGTTTACAGTGGCTTTGATCTTTCCGTTCACTATCTCTGCCGTTTCGCTGCTCTCGTCAATGGTCACCTTTGCGCTGTGAGCCACGTTCTCGGTAAGAGCATGAGCGTCCCGGGGGAGCTTTTTCAGAAGGGTGGTCCTCACACGAAGAGCATTATTGCCCCAGCCCTCAATGCGGATAGTTTCATTTCTCGACCGTGCAATAAGTGCGCCGTTTTCTTCAGTAAATCTTATCATTGCGGTACCTCCTATAAAATTTTCGTGTTGACTGTTCACTGAATTTGTAGTATAATTATAACATCAAATAACACGAGCAGGTATAAATATATTACCCAAAACTATGAAAATATCGCCAAGCGAGGAAACGCAATGTCTATTGTAGATTACAGTGTGCTGCGTAATGAGGATTACGGCACAAATCCGCCTTTCAAATCAGATGAATCGGGACTTCACGGAGATGCGGAGTTCCCCATAGCCGTATATCATGCCGATGTTACGGACAATTTTGTGAGCTGGCACTGGCATGAGGAGCTTGAATTCGGTTTTGCGGTGGAGGGCAGCGTGCTTATGGAATGCGGCAAAAGCAAGCACATACTGAACAAAGGCGATATTTATTTTATCAACAGCAACACTCTTCACGCCATGTTCAAAGCGGGGACGGGTCAAAAAAGCGTGTTCCGCTCTGTTGTGGTGCATGGTTCCATAGTGGGCGGAAAAGAGGACAGCATCTACCATCGGAAATATGTTGCGCCCATAACGGGCAACAGCGGACTGCGTGAGCTGATATTCACTCCCAAGGACGGCAGCTATTCAAAGATACTGGGGCTGCTCACAAACATCTGGAACACGGAAAATATCAGAGTGCCCAATCACGAGCTTATCGTCCGCAACGAGCTTTCCGAGCTTTTCCGGATACTTATCCATCTGTCGGAAAAGAATATGTCGGCGCACCCTGCCGCCAGCATTGCCCAGGAGACAAGGCTCCGTGACATACTGCTTTTTATCCATGACCATTACGCCGAAAAGATCACTCTTGATGACATGGCAGCCGCCGCATTCATCAGTAAAAGCGAGGTGCTCAGGTGCTTCAGGAACATAACGGGTCAGTCCCCGTTTGAGTATCTGAAAAATTACCGCCTGCGAAATGCGGCTTACATGATACAGAACACCTCCGACCCCATAAACACCATCTGCGGCCTTTGCGGCTTTGATGACCACAGCTATTTCTCCAAGGCTTTTAAGGAGGTTTACGGGTGCAGCCCAAGGGAGTTTAAGAAATAAATAATAAAAATAACGTAAAATCGGCATTTCTGACCGTAGATATCCTGTGATTACAGGCGTGCCACTGGCAAAAGTCATACCCTTACCGCCTGTCAGCTCGTCCATATACTTTGTTTTCATAAGCAAATTGAAGGAACGTGCCGAACCACCGCTGCCCAGTCCCGACACATTGTGCATCTTTGTCGGAGTTGCGAGATTCTTGTACGTATGGCACTCATCAACAAAAAACTTGTCAAATCCCAGCTTCTCGAAGTCTATGAAATCATCCTTGACCTGTGCATCATTCAGCTTGTTAAGCTTGTCCTGATATGAAGCGATTGCAGACTCTATCTTCTTAACGGAAAAGCTCTTTTCACCATACGCCGCTGCACTCTCCATTTCTTCACGAAGCTTTGTAAGCTCCGCTTCAAGATACATCTTTTCACGTTCGGGAGATAAACCCATACGGTCAAACTGTGTATGACCGACAATTACAGCGTCCCAGTCATTGGCTGCTATCTTAGCAAACAATTTCAGACGGTTTGCTTTTTTAAAATCCTTTTTTGTAGCCACAAGTACATTCGCATTGGGATACAGCTTTCTGAAATCATTGCCCATCTGCTCCGTAAGGCTATTGGGTACGGCAAACAGAGATTTTGTGTGCAGTCCCAGACGCTTGCCCTCCATAGCTATTGCAATCATCTCATAGCTTTTCCCTGCTCCAACGGCATGAGCAAGCAGCGTATTACCGCCGTATAATGCTCTTGCGACAGCATTTTTCTGATGATCTTTGAGGGTAATATCAGTATTCATTCCCACAAAATTAAGGTGTGAACCGTCATATTCTCTGGGACGAATGGAATTATATATCTCATTGTATGTCTGCACAAGCCTTTCACGCCTGTCGGGATCCTTGAATATCCAATCCTGAAATTCGGACTTTATGAGATTTGCGACCTGACGTACTGCCTTGGTTTCCTCCTGATTGACAACAAGAATATAGTTGCCCTTATCATCACGCATTTCATAACCGTTTTCATCTTTCTTGCGGTCCTTGACCTGAAGATCACTGTTATTCAGAATGCCCTCAAGTATCTTGTATGCGTGCATACGGTATGTGCCGAAAACATTGGTTGCCGTGTAATTTTTCTTTGAAGCTGCATTGACATCTTCGATCTTCCACTCGCCTGCTGCCTTGCTGTACTGAACTGTCATAGCACGTCTGCCGTTCCAGTCGGGATTGAATTTTTCGCAGATAAACTGACGGATATATTCGGGGTCTATCCAGTGAGAACCCAGCTTTACCGAAATATCCTTTGCTTCGACCCTTGTCGGGATAGCCTTTTCAAATGCAGCTCTGTTTTCGGAAACGTCCATATCTTCCGGAGCATTTTCAAGCTCTGCGATTTTCTTGCGGATATTTCTGGACAGATATTCGTCGGCAGTTACATACTTTTCTTCTTCCTGGGGCAGTCGGAATATCTGCCCTCTGAGATCATCTATCATTCTCTCCTTATCCATACCGCAAAGCTCGGACATAAAGTCAAAGTCAACCTTTGCTTTCTCGGCAACGGATATGATAAGCGCTTCCTGCGCCGTTTCAACGTGCTCGGCAATAGTTTTCGGCTTGACTGTGTTATGCTCAAAAATGTCAGCCTTGGTATAGGTGTTATGCTCCTTATCCTCATTTTCAAGTGCGGAAAGCAGCTGGTAATCATCATCACCCTTGAAAGCTTCCTTGTTCTTCTTATCGGGCACAAAGCCGTATTTTTCTACAAAGGCATCATATACCTTATTAAGCTTTGCACGGCTCTCGGTTATCGAATCATCAAGTGAACTGTCAGCATTATTCATCTGCAAGTCAAGCAGCTCTCTGACAGTATCACGCAGCTCAACCATAGCAACAGCACGGGCAATTTTATCCTTACCCTTGACAGCAACCTTTTCCATGGTGTCGCCTGCTTCTCTGTAATAGAGTTCACCGTTTACAGCCTGAAAGCTGAACTTGCGGGATTCTGCGGGTGCGGGGATAACATCGGAGGAAACTTCATTGACCTTGCTTTTCTCTGCCGCCTTGTATTCCCCCTTTATATTCTGCACAGCTTCGAAAAGCAGATTTTTCAGCATAGACGGATCATCAAGCTTTACTGTGACCTCATTACCGAATCTACCCGATACTTCCTTGAAATCGCCGATAACCATTTCGGGGTGTTCTGCAAAATAGTTATTCACATCAAAACCATCGGCAGATACACCAAGCTTTACCCAGCCTTCCTTGTCGGGGTCAATTTCAATAGGTCTTTCACGCTTCTGCAGGAAAAGTATATCCGATACCACTTCTGTATCCGCATTTGCCTTGAAAACTGTGTCGGGCAAACGAATAGCACCAAGCAGTTCCGCTCTCTGTGCAATGTACTTACGTATATCATCATTTTCCTTGTCCATTGTTCCCTTTGAGGTTATAACTGCAACCAAACCGCCGGGGTGAACCTTGTCGAGAGATTTTGCTATGAAATAATCATGGATAAGGAAATTATTTTTGTTGTAATCCTTGTCATTCACCTTATAATTGCCGAATGGAACGTTGCCGATAACAACGTCAAAGCTGTTGTTTGCAAATGTGGTTTTCTCAAAACCTTTTATCTGAATATCCGCATCGGGGTATAACTGCTTGGCGATGCGTCCTGTAAGGCTGTCAAGCTCTACTCCGTGAAGCTCGCTCTTTCTCATATTTTCGGGCATAACTCCAAAGAAATTTCCTATGCCCATAGCAGGCTCCAATATCTTGCCCTTTTCAAAGCCGAGGTTTGCAAGTCCTTCATATATCGCATTTATTACAACGGGAGAAGTGTAATGCGCATTGAGAGTTGAACGTCTGGCATCGGAATATTCCGCATCATCGAGTACAGTTTTCAGCTTTTCATATTCATTTTTCCAATCGGAATTGTTAAAATCAAATGCCTGCGGAATAGCTCCCCAGCCCGTGTAACCCGAAAGTATCTTCTGCTCTTCGGGAGTGGCAATTCTGCCCTCCGATTCTATATTTTTCAGAGTTTCCACGGCTGCAACATTGGCATTGAATCTTGCCTTTGGACCGTTTACACCTAAATTTTCATCGGTAATAACGAAATTATTTTTCTGTGTCTCCACCGGAGACTTAACATCATCAGCATGAGAATTATTCCGTGTATCCAGTGGAGACTTGGCATCATTTGCATAAAAATTATCACGTGTATCCAGTGGAGACTTAACTTTTTCAGTGCGCTCCGCTGCTTCTACAAGGGAATATCCACGTTCCGTAAATTCAGAAAGTGTAATACTTTCCGATTCATGGAACAGGCTTGCGGTTTCTTCAACAGTAATGATATTGTCGGAAATGTTGGCTATGCGGAAAAGCTCGTCACCTTTTTCAAGAATATCTCCGATAGCAAGGCCATAGCTGTGATCCGTTCTGTCAAGTTCATTGATAGGAATTTCGGGAAAATCCATTGTTTCCTCGATAAACAGAGAATCCTTCATAACAAAGTCAAAATAGTTATTGTCAAGCTTACGAATATTTCCGTCATGGTCGGTAAGTTCAATATGATATTCAGCACTTGAAACACCGCTGCGCATATTTTTCAGATGAGCTTCGATATCCGCAAGCAAATTCTCCGCCGATATGCTGTTTTCATCTTCCCACACATCAACTGAAATACTGTTTGTTCTGTTGAATGCGTACTTGGTGAATGAACCGTCCTCATCGGGAGAATAGATTGCAGTTATCTCTTCAAATGCGGGATTTTCCGCATCGCTGAGATCTCTGTCATTCCATTCTGTCCTGCGGACAAGACTTATCTTTTCATAATCATTGAGATTTATCTGCTCTTTTTCCTTACCCAGAAATTTATCAGATACATCAACAAATCCGTATGAATCAACATAATGTGCTTCATTGTTCATAACGATAATGTCGCTGACGGAGAGGGAATGTCCTGTGAAATCCTCGGGACGGTCAAGGTTGAATTTTGTGTATATGGCTTCCAGCTTATTGCTGTCCTCAAAATCATCAAGGCTGCCCGTATATACAAGGTCATAGTTTTCGGGCTTGGCAGCTTCGCCGTAACGCTCGGCATCAGTAAAGCCCTCAAAGCGTATAGCGTGATTTTCGGCATCATTTTTTAGCTGATAAATTTTGTATTCATTATCGGGCGCAGGCTTTTCAATACCGTATTTCTGCAAAATTTCGTGAGCATAAACAAGCCGTGTGAAATCCGTATTTTCATTTGCATTTTTAATGATCCACTGTGCGGTGTTAATACGGCGGTCAATATCGGACTGTGTTATGTACTCATTCTTGTCCATAAGGTCGGATATAACTTTTGCGACCTCAGACCAGGTGAAATTTTCCTTGCCCGCTGTTGTTTCGATCTCAATTTCTTTGGAATGATAATTTGTGAATTTTACGGGTCCGTCACCGCTGTGACCGCCAACGCCGAACTCTTTCTTTAAGAAATCCGCAAACTCTTTCTTTGAGGGTGATGTTTCATAAAAATCGGCGACCGGGCAGACATTACCACAAGACAAGTCACATGATACATTTCCTGGGCGTGCAGTATGATAATTGTCTTCATTGACACATTCGAGGGCTACAAAGAGTACTTGACCCTGTATTGAATCAGACGGGCAAGGCAATAAAAAGTTTACATCACGACTTATCAAGAATATCTTGATTTTCACTGCCGATTATGCTATACTTTATCTTGCGATTTTGGACGCTGCAAGTGGGTATTCCTTTGACATACAGTTATAACCGCCTGTGGAAACCGCTGATAGACCGGGGCTTGACAAAAAAAGAGCTGAAATACAAGGCGGGGGTTAGTACGAATATCATTGCCAAAATGGGAAAGAACGAACCCATTTCTATGGATAGCCTTGCAAAGATTACGACAGCCCTGCATTGCGGGCTTGATGATATTGTAGAGATAAACGCAGATAGGATTGAAAACGTATGAGCAAGCCAAAAGTATTAGATTTGTTTTCCGGCGCGGGCGGTTTTAGTCTGGGCTTTGAAATGGCGGGATGTGAAATAATCGGTGCTATTGAACATGATAAGTGGGCTGCTGATACATTCCAACATAACCATGTCGGAACAAAAATGCTTTTAGGGGATATTGAATCTTTCGATGATGATTATATTAAGCAAGAAATCTCCGCCCCGGATATGATAATAGGCGGACCACCTTGTCAAGGCTTTTCTGTTTGCCTAAAAAACGCAGGTGACCCAAAAGACCCGCGTAATTCTTTGTTTACTGAATATGTTCGTATTGTGAAACTATTTAAGCCTAAGGTGCTTGTCCTTGAAAATGTACCAAATATAATAAAGGCGAAAACGAAATCTGGCGAAAAGGTAGTCGATATAATTCGCAAAGAATTCGAACAAATGGGATATTATGTATATAGCAAAGTATTAACCGCAAGTGACTACGGCGTTCCTCAAATGCGGCAGAGGTTTATTATGATTGCGTCTATGCAGGCATTAAAGAATCCTTTTCCGAAAGCAACCCACTATGTAAGCGATTCAGATTTGACGTCTAAGGACGAAAATAAATTTTCTGTTAAAGATGGTTTGATAAGGTGCCCAACACTATGGGAAGCCATTTCTGACTTGCCAGATATTGAGGCGCGGCAAGGTGCTGAGGAAATGGACTATACAAGCGAACCTAAAAATAGTTATCAGGAGTATTGCCGTTGCGGCTCCAGTGTTTTACATAACCATTTGGCCATGAAGCATACTCAAAGACTGGTAGAACGTTTTAGCCAAATGACATGGGGACAATCTATTTCCGATATTACCGACGACAGATTAAAGCAACGAAAAAGAAATGGTAATGGGGCTGTATCGAATTCGCCTTTTGACCAAAATAACAGAAGGATGCACCCTCATAGAATATGTCATACTATTACGGCAACATTTTACGGCAACTTTGTCCATCCATATAAAAACAGAAATTTTACTGCAAGAGAGGGCGCAAGGATTCAATCGTTCCCTGACAGCTATGTATTTTTAGGGAAGCCTACTGTTGTCAGTAAAAAACTGCTACTAAAAGAAGGCCGTATGGGTGAAGCCTATTTATGCCAATACAGTCAAATAGGAAATGCTGTTCCGCCATTAATGGCTAAAGCAATATCGAAAAATATTGTTGAACAAGTAAATTTTGCGGACAGGGGGACAGAAGAATGAGCACATTTGTTCATGGTGATAATATTGCTCAAAAGGAAACACATCGAACTAAGTATCAAGACGCTAAATCAAAACAATATTTAGCGGAAATACGGGTGAAGTATGAAGCATGGAAAGCTGCAAACCTTGCTCTTATGGGGCCAACAAGAGAAGTAACGGCAGATGATGAGGAAATCATAAAAAGGCGTGTTTCTTTGTTCAATGAGTACAAGGATTTTATAGACCAACAAGTCTATGCGGAGCAGTTTGATTCTCGTTCTAACCTACATTCATCCGCACTTGAGGAATTTATGTATTATCTGTTCAAAGATATAGTTGCTGATTATTCGGCAAATGCTTTGATTGGAAAGTCACGTGCTTTTAAAGAACTGTCTTTCAAAAGCGATAATTATGACTCCATGCTTGTACATCCTGGAGCATTATTAGAGGTAAAGGACTACGACTTTGTTATCGGTGCCACAATCAATGCCACGTTTCGCTGCAAGGGAAAAGATTCCGGCGATGAAGAAAGTTTTGATATGCCTGCTGTTGCTATTGAGTGCAAAACATATCTCGATAAAACAATGCTGGAATCGTGTTCAACGACTGGTGAACAGTTAAAGAGGAACAATCCTAACGCCTTATACATAGTTGTTGCCGAAAGATTGAAACTGAGCGAAGCTGTTAATTTGAAGAATAGCAAGATTGACCAAATCTATGTCTTGCGCAAACAGAAAAATACTGACCGTGAAAACAGATTCTTAGAGGGATACGTTGCCAACCCTATTTATGACGATGTTGTTTACCACCTTTTCAATATGATTCGGGATTATCTATCTACAGATTGGAGTAGAAAAATCGCCGATGGCTTGCAACGCGGTTATCTTATATAAGCTGTTTTCAATCACTATAGTTTAGTATCTGCTTGCGAATTTAAGCGACAAACAGGCATAAGAAAACGGCAGAAATTCTTTATTTTTAAAGGTTTCTGCCGTTCTGAATATACTCCTCATCGGAAACGATACGATAAAGCGAATTATCCTCAATGCGTATTTCCGTAGGGTGGAAAAACTCATTGTCGGGATCAAGAAACATATTTCTTGCTTCTTTCAGACTCTCAAAGCCTGCGGTTTCCCCTGTCTGCATATTGCGGATATTCACAAACCCGTTTGTATCGGCAGTACGCTCATAGCCCTTTTCACGCAGCTCATTCACAAGATCCATATTCTGAATGTTATCAATAATTCTGCGGACAAAGGCAGCATTATTATCACCGACAACGGTCAAAGTTGCATTACTGCCGTTGAGCCTGCCGCTGAATTTCATTTTTCCGTCGCCCGAAAGAATGTTTGCAACCTGTAATGCTGTTTCCGCATCGGTGTTTATGTATCTTCTGTCAGCGGGAGGAAGATCCTTGTATGCTGTGTTTCCGATAATTCTCATATTATCGTTCTGCTGCGGGAGAGATTTCATAACATCAAGTACCTTTTCCCTGTCGGCATTGCTTACGGTAATTGTATTTTTGTAACCGACGGTTGCGGAGAACATAATATGCTCCGCTTCCAGTCTGTCCATTACCGCCTTAATGTTCTGCGCAGTGAGATTTATGAAAGGACGCTCATTAGGGGCAAGCTTTTTGTAGTAATCCTTATTGATGTATTCGGGCATATATGCTCATTCCTTTCCGTTATTTGTACATTGCTTTTATGTCGGCAGCGGTCGCTTCCTTTGGAAATTCCCCTAAGATATCCATGATATCGTCATAGGTAAGATTTCTTTCCGCACAGAATCTGTCCATACGGCTGACCTCATCTGCGTGAATTTCCTTGTTTACCTTTGCCATTTGTGCTTCAATGATCTTTGTCCTGTTAGCTGCGGACTTCTCGTTTTCGATAGACTTTGCGTGTTTTTCTTTAAGAAGGTCACGTCTTTCAAGAAGCTTTTCAATACGATTGACAGGAGTGGTTTCTTTCTTAGATTCGATATCGGGAGTAACGTGCTCCAGTGGAGCACGAACCTCACCAATCGCCTCGTTTTCTTTCATAAATTCATTCATAGCAGTTCACCCTCTCATATCTCTTCAAAACCGTCAAGAGCATCATTTCTGCGGTACTTGTCACCCGTGAAATAGAACTCCCTGACAAGAACATCGGTAGTGTTTCTCCTGATACCATTTCTGTCAACATAATCACCCGTGGTAAGACTGCCGCTGATAGCGATCATATTGCCCTTGGAAAGATAATTACATATCCTCTCCGCTGTCTTTCCCCATGCTGTGCAGCGGATAAAGTCCGTGAACTTATTTCCACCTGCATATCTGTCAACAGCAATCTTGAAATTTACCACAACGCCTGCCGAGCGTCTCACAGGTCTGAGTGTAAGGTTGGTTGCAATTCTGCCCATGATATTTACGTTATTCATATTCGTACCTCCTGCGTTATCTTGCATCATTATTTTTATTCTTATTTGCTTCCTGAGTTTTGTCAGGGTGCTTCTCAGCGTACTTGACCTGAACCTTTTCCGCCCATTTTCCGATATTCTCGATTGCATCAATAAATGCCTTATCCTTTACAGCATCAAGGGTGATCGTTGCCTGGCCCTCAGAAAATTTCGCCGAAACGGTCACACCGTCTTTCTGAGCTTTCTGCGTTATCTTGAAGCCTGTTTTGGAATCGGTGTTTATGTATGCCTTGTTCTGAATGTTTTTATATTCGTTCTTATTAAAGAACTTAACAGCCTTTTCGGGAGCTTTTTCGGCATCGGGAAACTTCTCTGCAATTTTGTCGGCTATCTTGTTTGCGGTATTGGCAATGGTGGGATTCTGCTCTGCCACACCCTTTAATGCTTCGATAACCGTATTATGGTTCTGCTCCTTATCCTCATTGATAAGACAGGTAATAGCAAACATCTTCATCTCATCGAGCATTTTCTGATCCTTGTTATCTCCGCACATGATTTCTGCCGCTTTAAGTGCAAGGTATTTCAGATTTGTAAGCTCATTGTTGTTTACGACCCTGTTTCTGCCGCTTTCCTTTGCATCATAAACAGCCTTGTCAGCGTGCTTGAACTCCTTATCAAAAACCTTTCTTGCATTTTCGGGAGTTACCACACCCTTGGGATCCATTGTGTGAACACCCATAGAAACCGTAACCTTTACATCAAGAGGCTTGCCCTCATGCTGAATATTATGGACAGTATTTTCGATAGTGGAACGCAATCTTTCGGCTATATCCATAGCAACTTCGGGATCGGAATTGATGATACATACCATTTCTTCGCCGCCCATACGGAAAGCGCAGTCAGCACCTGCCCTTGTACCTTCCTGCAGTACATCTGCAACACCTTTGAGGATAATATCTCCCGCATCGTGACCGTATGTATCGTTGACCTGCTTGAAATGGTCAATATCGCACATAACAATATTGACCGTCTTTCCGTCATTAAGATTTCCGCACATGGTATTTGAAAGATACTCGTTAAGTCCCTGCCTGTTTTACAGATGAGTAAGCTCATCTGTAATTCTTCCCTGATGCTCAAATTCTTTCTTGAGGGCAAGCTCCACGGTATTTACGATCTGACAGCCCCGACGGAAATTGTTATAGTCGGCAGGGGTAAAGCCTTCAGACTTTTCCGCTACAATAACGCCAACGGATTTTCCGCCCGATGATACAAGAGGGATAACAGCTTCCTTTCCGTCGCTCAAAGTATCCTTGCTTTCAAAAGCATTTTTCAATTCTTCCGCATTCTGTTCCGACTGCCAGTTACGGTAATCTCCATGCGAAAAAAACTTGTCGTTTGTATTGTCATAGCAGTAGAAAGTAGCCTTGTCGCAGTTTGTAAGCTGCTTTGTGACCGATTCTATTTCGTTCATGGTATTTTCAAGGGACTGACTTTCCGTAATTGCGGAAACAAACTTGTTGACCGTATCGACCTGATTTTCCAACTCACCGAACTTGCTTTCAAGCTCGGCATTTTTCGCTTCAAGGGCAGCCACTCTCGCAAGCAGCGCCTGTAATTCCTGTTCGCTCATTTATGTACCTCCGTTCAGACAATGTAATTTGCGTATTCAAAGCTGTATTCTTCTTCATGATCTCCTTCGATAAGTGCTTCGGCAATGGTATCAAGGGTGTCCTGAAGCTTTTCAAGAAAGGTGCAGAATTTATCAAAAGCGGCTCTGCTCTCAAAGGTGTAAACTGCATCTGTGTCATACTCTTTATTTTCTGCTTCTGTGGTGGGGTAGATACAGCTCATATTTACGAAAACCGCATCGAAGAACTCCTTTGTATGCTGTTCCCCGTCAACGCCGTAAATGCGGATATGTACTTCCCGCTGTTCTTCAAGAATGAAAATTTTCATGATGATACACTTCCCTTTCTGTTTGCCTTTAAGTCGGCTTTTTTCTGTTTTATGTCCGCTTTTGCCTTTGCCTCGGAACTGGCATTGCTTTTAAGCTCGCACAGCTTCTGCATAAATTTGTTTTTGCTGAGCTGTTCTTCTCTAAGCTGTACCTGTTCTTCAATCAGCCGCTTGGCATATTCCCTGTCCCGGGGCTTTATCTTTTCCCACTCGGATTCGGGAGATACTGCAATTTCCGACTTTCCTCCGATAAGCTCTTTTCTGATCTTTTTATCCCTCGACCACTCCGATATTGTTGTCCATATATCTTCAAAATCAAAAGGTATCTTGCGGAAGGTTTCGTTATCCAGGCGGTCATATTCCTTATCAGTTTTCATAATGAAAAAATATATTTTGTCACCGTGGGTAACTTCCAGTACGGTTTCGGGGATCATTGCACGTCTGCGCAAATACCTGTCCAATGCAATATTCGTAAGCTTGGCTTCATCATATTCCGTTTCTTTTCCGACAACCTCTGTAAGATCATCTTCAAGTACTTCAAGAGCCGTGTTTTCGGGAACGTTATAGTCGAACCAGCAGGGAAATTTCGTACATATCTTCCGCCTGCGGGGATATACTCTGATAGTGAATTTCATTTTGCATTTATGTACATATTCCTCATAGGCATCAAGGAACTTATCGTCAAAGGGAATATTTTCAGACTTCACATACCGTAAAAATTCTTTGTAATACGGCTTTTTATACACTGCCGTCAGATATGCAACGTCCTTAATATCCAGCAATACACAATCTTTAAGGCTGACCCTCTGCGGCTTCTCCCCTCTGAGCAGCATTTCCACATACTCTTTCAGATCGTTGAAGTCACCGTTTTCAAGCCCGCTCATAAGATCTTTCTTTTCCAACTTTTCAAGAGTGTATTGCCTATCTTCACACTTGACTATGGCAAATTCCACATCGTTTTCAAAAAGCATCTCCAGATATTCCTTATCTTTCAGATGCACAAATCCGTCAACGACGAAAGTGTATCTGCTGTCAAAAAGTGCAAAGGCAGACTGTACACCTATTTGCTGCATATCGTCAAATTTCTTTGAAAACATTGCACACAACAAAACATTGCGAATAACGTTCCCGTCATATCTGTCCTCTGCGTTTTCGGCAGCCTGCTCGATCAGTATTCTTTCGACCTCTGCAATTTCATCGGCATAATTATCACAGTCGCCTGCCATGTATGCAAAGGTATCGTTGTCAAGATAACCGCCGCCGTAAAGAATAAGAAGTGACGCCAGAGCAGGAGAAAAATTCTTTGCCGAAAGTATATCCCGTATATCATCGGGCAGCCTGCACACCGAAATATTTTTAGGCATATCCACTCCGAAAATATATGAAATGAACATATCCCGCCAAAGCTTTTCTTTCATCTGCGGAGAACCGCAGAATTTATATAGATTGACTTCTTTAGCCATTGTTCTTTTCCTCTCTGAAGTTGACGTATTTTCCGTTCAGAATCATAACGTACTTTACTTTCAGCGGATTGCCGTCTACCTGTTTCTTTATCTTATAGAACGGCTTGCCCTCAAGCACGTCCTTGACATTTGCGGCTGTAATGGATATTTTGTTGAACTTATCTTCTTTCCATATTGCAAAGCCGCATTTATCTCTGCCTGCGCTGCAATAGAAATTTTTCTCGCCCTCATATACATCACCGCCGCACTTCGGACATTTTCCGAGAGAGATTTTTTCTGTCTGAACTCTTTTCAGATTGACGTATTTTCCAGTGTCCTCAAGGGTGTAATCTGAAGAATATATCTTTCCGTCCTTTGACTTTGCTCTGAGTTTCACTGGCTTTCCCGAAAGCAGATTTTTCAAATGGTCTGCCGTTATGGTATCTTCAATAAACTTGTCCTTTTTCCATACAGCAAAACCGCAGCCGTCCTTGCCCGATTCGCAGAAGAAATTCTTTTCACCCTCAATGATGTTTTTACCGCATCTGGGACAAACGCCCACAGGCTCACGATGATTGGGATTGCGGTAGTTAAGCGGCTCTCTTTGCCTTGACGGACTTTTCTCATAATTCACAACGGAAGTAACAAAAGCTTTGATCTCATCAAGAAACTTTTCACGGTCAAAGCCTTTTTCCTTGATATTGTTGAAAGTCTGCTCCCACTCTGCCGTTCTTTCAAGGGATTTAAGGCTTTCGGGGAGAGAATCAATAAAATCTCTGCCAAGCTGTGTTGATACGATATTCTTGCCGTTTCTTTCGGCATAGCCTACCTCAATAAGCTGCTCGATAACATCTGCTCTGGTGGCTTCCGTTCCGATACCTTTGCCCTTGACAGCGGCTTTCAGTCCCTCATCATCAATGCGGTTGTCGATGTTGTTCATAACCGACAACAGGCTTGCATCTGTGTAATGTTTTGGCGGCTGTGTTTCGCATTCCTTGATATGAATATCTTTTGCAGCGAATGTACTGCCCTGTGAATATTCTGCCAATGATGAAACCTCATTGTCGGCATCGGTATCATAAGCTTTCCAGCCAAGCTCCAAAGGCTTCACAGTTTTCAGCTTGTATGTAACATCATTGCACCAAAACTCATAGTTTGTTTCTTCGTATGTGTACGGCTTGTCCAACACGCAAAGCAGACGATTGACTATGAGGTTATACACATTCCTTTCACGCTCTGTAAGGCGGTCGGGATTTTCGGGAGTATCTTCGGGGATTATTGCATGATGATCATGTCCTTCCATAGCCTTGTCATTTACAACACGGCTGTCTAAGTTCAGTCCCTGTCCAAGCAGCTTTCGACAGCGTTCCGAATACTTTTCATTTGCCACCATATCGATTACTGTCTTGATGATCCTGCTTTTCATGTCCTCGGAAATGTACTTGCAGTCGGTTCGGGGATATGTGGTAAACTTCTTTTCGTAAAGGCTCTGTGCAGCTTCAAGGACTTCCTTTGCGGTATATCCGTACAACCTGTTTGCTTCCTGCTGTAAGGTTGTCAGCGAATGTAACAGCGGTCTGTTTTTACTCTTGTTTTCCGTGATCGCAGAACGAACATTTACGTCCGTACCCTTGCTTGTCGAAAGAAAAGCTTCGGCTTCTTCTCTTGTGGTAAAAACCTTGTCCGATATTGCTCCGTTATCCATTTCAAGGCGATATGATACCGACTTTGTGAAATTTGCTATTTCCTTATCCCTGTCAGCAATTATGGAAAGGACGGGAGTTTTTACCCTGCCCACTCTGTGTGGATATTTGTCCAGCACTCCGTAAAGGCGGGATAAATTCATACCGATAAGCCAGTCCGACTGTTCTCTTGCAAGTGCCGCCTCATACTCACCGTCATAATCGCTGTCGGGAGGAAGATTTTCAAGGCACTTTCTTATCGCTTCATCGGTCATTGAGTTGCACCAAAGCCGATACACAGGTTTAGTACATTTATTTGCATGATAGATATGACGGAAGATAAGCTCACCCTCACGTCCTGCGTCTGTGGCACAGATGATTGACTCTACTTCGGGAAGGTTTATAATCTTTCCGATAATTCTGCGGAGTCCGTTTGTACTGTCACATTCGGGGAAAAGCTCGAATGTGGGGAACATGGGCAGCTCGTCAAGTTTGTATGCCTTGCTGTATCCGTAATCCTCGGGCATTCCCAGGCAATACAGATGCCCTCTTGCATTGACAACATAATATCCGTTGCCTTTATAGCAGAACTCCTTTCCGTCATATTCTTTATCTGATGCTCCTACCACTGCCGCTATGATTTTGGCTGTGGAGGGTTTTTCGCTTATGATAAGCTGCATTTTATCAGTCCTTTCTTGATTTTGGGGAAGATTTATGTTATACTTATGAAAATGAAACAATTCTACAAATCGGAATTTATTAAGGAGGATATGGATGAAACTGTTTTTATGTTCGCACTTT
>ERZ860508.67-NODE-67-length-93324-cov-8.027351_pt1 | contig 93324 bp, 80 predicted proteins | sample MGYA00509976_ERZ860508 | MGnify/ENA primary metagenome ERZ860508 (study PRJEB30046, sample SAMN00715242) | human gut metagenome | study: EMG produced TPA metagenomics assembly of the A metagenome-wide association study of gut microbiota in type 2...
GGCTTATTTCAGCCGAGGATTTGTCTATAGGTTGATTGAGGATTAGTATTATAACAAAAGAGTATTGGAATAGGCTATTAAAGATGCTTTTATGAGAGGAAATTACTTGGCAAGATCCTCGCCGAGAGCCTTGCACTTTGCAAGATCTTCATCGGAGGGAGTGAGGTTAACGATAAGTCCCTCGCCGCCAACGATCTCAGCGCCTGCTGCTGTGCAGCGGTCAGCCCAGGTTCTCATCCACTCGCCGTCGCCCCAGTCGTAAGAACCGAAGAGAGCAATCTTCTTGCCGGAGAGCATGCTCTCGATGCCTGTGAAGAAAGGCTCGAACTCATCTTCCTCCAGAACTTCGGAACCCATTGCGGGGCAGCCGAATGCCAGTCTGTCATAATCTGCAATATTGCCGCTGAAATCGGAAACGCTGAACAGCTCTGCGCCTGCGCCCTCTGCAACAGCCTTAGCCATCATTTCGGTATTGCCTGTACCGCTCCAGTAAATAACTGCAATTTTCATTGAAAGATCTCCTTTTATCAAGATATTCTGAGTGCCTGATAGATATCAATGCCCTCATTTAATTTATTGCACAGAAATTTTCTGCACCTTCCGTAATTTGCAAACGTACGCTCCGCCGCTTCCACGTTGCCGTAAACCTTCCAGCAGCCGCAAAGCTTGAAGTTTCCGCCGTTGTTCTCGATAAAGCCTTTGACATCTTCAAAGGGATATCCGAGAAAAACACCTATCTCATGGGGAAAATCCCCATGCTCACATATTCTTTCCGAAAGTCTGTCAAGACATTCATCAAAAGATAAATTCTCGCCGTATCCATAGCCTGCGAGAAGCTGTTTTGCCGTACAGTCGGAAAGCCGTTTTTCCATAAGCTTTTCGCTGTAAAGTAAGATCAGGGCTCTGTTTTTGCAGCAGCACAGCTGCTTTATTTTCAGCCCTCTTGATACCGCCCTGCGGTTGAAAAATTCAAGATGTGCTTCAACATCAAATTCGTCCATAGAAAGTGAAAGCAGACCTGCGCATTTTATTCCCAGCAATGTGGGAGCTGTGTGCATTGCAAGCTTGCGCTCGAATTTCAATTCACGTTCTGACATTTTGGCACCGCCTTTTGTTTGATCGATATGATTAGCTTTTGCTAACTGCATGCTGTAAAAAAATCAGCAGCAGTACTGCTCAAGAATGCTCTTGAGTGCGCTTACACTTGCGCTGTGTATTCTTGCAACGGGGATATCGTGCTTCTGGGACTTCTGATTAACGCTGTTTACCATCTTGTGTGAACAGGTGCTTGTGAAAACTACCATCAGATCGGGTGTGCCAAGCTTGTTTTCAAAGTCGGAAGGCATCTGCGTGAAAACCTTTGCCTTGCAGTTATATGACTTGCAGATATCCTTGTATCTTGTAGCCATTCTGTCGTTTCCGCCTACTACAACTACGCTCATTTTTATTTTCCTCCTTTATAAAAATTTGATCTATCTTGATTAGCCCTTGCTAACTGGCTATAGTATATCATATATTTTTCAGTTAGTCAAGGGTAACTTAATAATTTTTTATAGTAATTTTTCCTGTGATATCAAAGGGTAATTCATGCTCTCCGTGAAATAATAATCACATAACCGAATACAAGGAAGTGATAATATGTCAAAGCAGGGAATGAACCGTATCAGCCGCACTCATGTGAAGCCACGCAACGAAGCTGCTGCCGTGCCTGAAATACAGGGCAAGGCAAAGCACGGGAACGAAAAGGCAAATCCCATTATTGCAGGGACTCATGCGCCTGCGCTGAAGGTTTACCACTCAGAGCCTCATTCTCACCGATAGTTTTGATATCATAACGCCTTATGATACTTTCTGATATGCTCCTTGAGCTTGTCAAAGGACTGGGCGCTGATATTATGTTCAAGGCGGCAGGCGTCCTCCGCAGCTGTTTTTTCGTCAACCCCTATGCCGATGAGCCAGTCTGTAAGCACCGTATGGCGCTCATAAACGCCTTCCGCTGCTTTTCTCCCGTCATCGGTAAAGGTGATATATCCGTTGTCATCAACACGGATAAATCCTCCGTTTTTAAGCAGTCCCACCGCACGGCATACGCTGGGCTTGGTAACGTTCATCTCACGGGCGATATCAACAGAACGCACTTCCCCGTTGCAGTTGCCGAGAACAAGAATAGTTTCAAGATAGTCCTCGCCTGACTGTCCGAGATTGCTCATATGTCAGTCTCCTCTCATACGTACAGCAAAACAGCCCGGATATGATGTCGGATCATATCCGAGCTATTTTACAGTGTCTCGTATCTATAGTTCTATTGCTTTTATCTCTTTACATTGAATGCAGCCATTCCGGAATAAACTGCACTTGCGCCAAGCTCTTCTTCAATTCTGAGGAGCTGGTTGTACTTTGCAACACGCTCACTTCTGCTGGGTGCGCCTGTCTTGATCTGGCAGGTGTTGAGAGCAACTGCAAGGTCTGCGATTGTTGTATCGGCAGTCTCGCCGGAACGGTGAGAAGAAATTGCAGTGTAGCCTGCCTTGTGAGCCATCTTGATAGCTTCAAGTGTTTCGGAAACAGAACCGATCTGGTTGAGCTTGATAAGGATAGAGTTGCCGCAGCCAAGGCTGATGCCCTTTGCAAGTCTCTCGGTGTTGGTTACGAACAGATCGTCGCCGACCAGCTGTACCTTGCCGCCAAGCTCCTTGGTAAGCTCCTGCCAACCCTCCCAGTCCTCTTCATCAAGAGCATCTTCGATGGAGATGATGGGATACTTTTCAACAAGCTTCTTCCAGTGAGCAATAAGCTCGGAAGATGTGAACTTTGTGCCTGCCTTGGGGAGAATGTATTCGCCCTTCTTGGAACCCTTCCACTCACTGGAAGCAGCGTCCATAGCGATCATAAAATCCTTGCCCGGCTCATAGCCTGCGTTCTTTACAGCTTCGAGAATGTACCGGATAGCTTCTTCATCGCTTCCAAGGTCAGGAGCAAAGCCGCCCTCGTCACCTACAGAAGTAGCAAGGCCCTTGGACTTAAGAAGTGCTGCCAGAGCATGAAATACCTCTGCGCACTGTCTGAGAGCTTCCTTGAAGGAAGGAGCGCCTACGGGCATTATCATGAATTCCTGAACGTCAACGGTATTTGCTGCATGAGCGCCGCCGTTAAGAATGTTCATCATAGGAACGGGAAGTCTGTTGCCGCTTACGCCGCCGAGGAATCTGTAAAGAGGCACACCCATAGCAATGGAAGCTGCTCTTGCAGCCGCAATGGAAACAGCAAGGATAGCATTTGCGCCGAGCTTTGACTTATCCTTTGTGCCGTCAGCGTCGATCATAGCCTTATCAACCGCATATGTATCGGAAGCGTCAATGTCCTTTACAGCGTCGTTGATAACAGTGTTGATGTTCTCAACTGCCTTTGAAACGCCCTTTCCGCCGTATCTGGACTTGTCGCCGTCACGAAGCTCAAGAGCCTCAAACTCACCTGTGGAAGCACCGCTGGGAGCAGTACCTCTGCCGACAGTACCGTCAGCAAGATAAACCTCAGCCTCAACTGTGGGGTTTCCTCTGGAATCAAGGATCTCTCTGCCTATAACCTTTTCAATAGCTGTATAAACCATAGCTTTTACCTCCGTATTATATTTCGCATTATACGTTAGCCTACGCTAACGTATATATTATATCACGCATATTTGAGTTAGTCAACGCTAATTTAATATCATTTTATTTGAAATTATCTTGTTAGATGAAAAAATTTCCACAGTTGTATTTTTTTAGAACCTGTCTTCATAAGAAACATGTGCGGATTTTCGAGCATAATTTTGTTGCAGAGTAGGCAAAAATCCGCAGGCGGGCTTTCGCCCGGCAAGGATTTTTAACGCAGTCTGCGGCAAAATTTGCCGAAAAGACGTGCGCATATGCTTGTGAAGACGGGTTCTTATATTGATGATGACTACATACAAAAAAGCCGTTCTGTTCAAAGGCTCGGACGAGGCATTTTTTAACACAGTGACAGTCAGCGGCAGCTCCATAGACATCTCCCCCTCCATGTGCGAGATAGACTAATTTTGCGATAACCATAATCCGACAGTTATTTCGGGAAAATCAGTCCATAATATAACAGCAAGCATATTATACCTTGTTATAGGAGATGTTGGAACTGATGTATAATCCCGAACTATTGACACGAAAAGCAAACACTGTAATAAATAAGGCTTTTCTGCGTGCAGGAAAGCTGGGACACACCTATGTGGGCAGCGAGCATCTGCTCCTTGCCCTTGCCTCGGAAACGGGAAGCACCTCCGCAAGTATCCTGCGCTCCTGCGGTGCTACCGAGGAAAAGATACTGGGGAGAATAATCCGTCTCATCGGCCGTGGAGAGCCGTCGGTGGTTGACAGCGACTCATTTACCCCTGCTGTGGCACGGATCATCTCCGCCGCCTGCCGTAATGCAGGGGCTACCGCCGAAAAGCCTGCGGGCACGGAGCATATCCTCGCCGCAATGCTAAAAGAGGAAAACTGCACCGCCGTAAGCATCATAACGGACATGGGCATAAGCACCGCCTCAGTTCTGGGAACGTGCAGGGGGCTTTCGGGGCTGGATATGAAGTATTTTCCGCCAATCACAAAAGCGCCCACCCTTATAAAATACGGCAAGGATCTGACCGCTGCGGCTGCGGAAAACAAGTGCGACCCTGTTTTCTGCCGTGACAAAGAGATTGCTCGGGTGATACGCATATTGTCCCGCCGCACAAAAAACAACCCATGCCTTGTGGGGGAAGCCGGCGTGGGCAAGACAGCCGTTGCGGAGGGCGTAGCGGCAGCCATCGTATCGGGAGATGTGCCCGACACCCTGAGGGGAAAGCACATTTTTGCCCTTAACCTTACCTCTATGCTTGCTGGCGCAAAGTACAGGGGCGATTTTGAGGACAGGATAAAGCTCTGCATCGACGAGGTGATCGAAAATGGCAGCATTATCCTTTTTATTGACGAGCTTCACACCATTGTGGGGGCAGGTGCGGCAGAGGGCGCCATTGACGCCGCAAATATCCTGAAGCCCCAGCTTGCACGTGGAGAGCTGCGGATAATCGGCGCCACCACCTTTGACGAATACCGCAAGTTCATCGGCAAGGATTCTGCCCTGGAGCGGCGCTTCCAGCAGGTCATGGTGAGCGAGCCCTCACCCGAGGACGCTGTGAAGATACTGACAGGTCTCTGCCCATGCTACGAAAACTATCATAAGGTGCATATCTCATCAGAAGCGATTCAGGCGGCGGTGGATATGTCCGTTCGGTATGTGAATGACCGCTGCCTGCCAGACAAGGCCATTGACCTTATCGACGAAGCCGCTTCAAAAGTGCATATAAGGAGCGGCAAAAAGGGACTGAACGGTCTTGCGGATGAGCTTACCGCCCTTATCGACAGAAATATGCCGAAAAAAGGCTCACTTGCGGAGGCTGTCGCTTCCGAAAACACAGCTCTGCCCACAGTCACAGCCGAGGACATTGCGGAGATACTTTCCGCCGCCACAGGCATTCCCGCCAGCAGTATATCGGAAGATGAGAGCAAGCGGCTCATAGGGCTTGAAGAGGAGCTTCACAAGCGTGTTATCGGGCAGAATGAAGCGGTATCCGCCGTGGCGAACGCAGTCCGCCGAAGCAGAGCGGGGCTGAGAGACCCAAAGCGTCCCGTAGGCTCATTTATATTCTCGGGCCCGTCGGGAGTGGGAAAGACCGAGCTTGCCAAAGCCCTTGCCGCCAGTCTTTTTGACAGCGAAAAGGCGCTTATCCGCTTTGATATGTCCGAATATATGGAAAAGCACAGCGTTTCACGGCTCATCGGCTCTCCCCCGGGATATGTGGGCTATGACGAGGGCGGCCAGCTGACTGAGCAGGTGCGCCGCAGACCCTATTCCGTCATACTTTTTGACGAGATTGAAAAGGCCCACCCAGATGTTTCAAACATTCTCCTGCAGATACTGGAGGACGGCATTCTCACCGACAGTCAGGGACGGCGGATATCCTTTGCAAATACAGTGATAATCCTTACCTCAAACATCGGCGCAAAGGAGCTGACGGACAAAAGCTCCCTTGGCTTCGGCAGCAGCGAAATGACAGCTGCGGAGGAAAACAAGCGCATAAAAGCTGAGGTCACAAAGGAGCTGAAAAAGTTTTTCCGTCCCGAAATGCTTGGGCGCATTGACGAGACCATCGTATTCGGCAAGCTGGACGGAAACGAGACGGAAAGCCTTGCACGGAAGCTACTTGACGAGCTGAGAACACGTGCGCTTGCCATGGATATCTCCGTTGAATTTGCCCCCGAGGCGGTGACGAAGCTCATAAGCTGCGGCGAGAACGGAAAGCATCCCGAAGCCCGTGCCCTGCGGCACATCATCACCGAGCAGATAGAAAATCTTCTCAGCATGAAGCTTATCGGCGGAGAAATATGCAAGGGCGACAACGTTATCCTCACAGCCGATGAAAACGGCTTCCGCTTTGCCTCCGACCAGAAGGTATAATACACCGACACAGCGCATATATATGACCAAAGCACATGAAAGGTGGTCATAAATTTGCCTAATGTCTTTTTAAGCCCCTCGACTCAGGAGTGGAACAAGTACGCCACGGAGGGCAACGAGGAACAGTATATGAATCTGCTTGCCGACCTGATGGAGCCCTATCTGCTGTCATCGGGCATAAGCTTTACACGGAACGATCCTGCAAGGAACGTTAACGGAGCGATACAGGACTCCAACAACGGCTGGCATGACGTTCATCTGGCGCTGCATACCAATGCGGGGGGCGGTCAGTATGCCAATGTTACACGGGGCGTTGAGATATACTACTCCCCCTACTCCGAGTACAGCAGGCGGCTTGCAACCATTATCGCAAACAATATGGAGACTATTTATCCTATCCCCGCCAAGGTGTCGGCGATACCCACCACATCTCTTGCGGAGGTGACAAGGACAAAGGCAGTGGCGGTGCTGGCTGAGCTGGGCTATCACGACAATTTTGAGGACGAAGCGTGGCTGAAAAACAATCTGGAGACCATTGCCCGCACACTGGTGCAGTCATTATGCGATTATTTCGGCATACCCTTTGTGGAGCCCGGACCTGTGAGAACGGGAGTAGCCGCAACTGACGGCTCCAACCTTAATATCCGCTGCTATCCCTCAACGGAATCCTACATTGTGGGAAAGATACCTGACGGCGGTCATGTAAATATTTACGGTGAATCCGGAAACTGGTACATTGTTAAATACGGTGACACAACGGGATATGCGGCAAAGGATTTTATAACGCTGACATAAAATAAAGCGGAGCATTTCATTATGGCGAAATGCTCCGCTTTTGTTTATTTATCCTTAAAATGCTGAACTATCAGATATACCGCTCCCGCAATTATCAATATGACTGCGCATATCACTATGGGGATATATCCGATGTTTTCTTCCGTAAGAAAGCTCATATCACGCCTCGAACTTAAAGGACTTGAAGTCAAAGTCGCTGCCGGGGAGGAATGCAAACGCTACCTTGCACTTGCCGCTTATTCCTTCAAGAGCAAACTCTCTGGGAGTGTATTCATCTGCACCCTTGAACTCGGCAAGAACACGCTTTTCGGTGTCGCCTGTGAAGATAACGTGGATACTGTTGAGGGGCAGGTGGGACTTACCTGTAATGATTATCTTTGCGGGCTGCTTCTCGCTGAAATCAAACTCGCCGAAATTCAGCATAACGTTGTTGCCTATTCCTGTAACTGCGTCAGGCTCGGCGGTAAACTTGTCGCCGTAAACGCTCTCGTTGTCGGCAGCGTTTATCTCACCGAACTCCTTGTCGGGCTTTTGGAATACAAAGCCCTGAACGTTATAGCCGTCATCGGACTCCATTACAAAGGTGTGCATACCCTTGAGCACCTTATTGAGCTTAAAGGTGTTGGGGATATAGGTGAGCCACTGGGGAGGTTCATGGTAGCTGAACTCGCCTATCATCTCACCGCCCTCACCGGGTATTCCGTCATAGAAGCGTATTTTTACGGGTGTGGTGCAGTTTGCGAAAATGGGAACTGTTACGGTGTCGCTGCCTATGCTGCCGAAGTCAACGTTCTCGAAGCCGAACCAGCTGTTTTCATATGCAAAGCCTGCTCCTCTTTGGATACCGTTGCTGATATTGTCGGTCTGAACGGTGTGAAGTCCGCCAAGCACAAGCTCGTAGGGATTGAAGGAAGCTGCGCCCAGACCCTCGCCCGTAAGCTTCATTGCGGTAAGGATATGGTACTTGTCGGTGCCGTTCTTGCAGAGCGCTCTCAGGAAGAACTCGCCGTCGCCCTTGCAGCGCACTGTTATCTCGCCGTTTTCAACGGAAACTATCTCGGCAATGTTGGACTTGATGCCCAGCACCGTTGTGATGCGGAACTCAATATCATCTGCATAGGTTGAATTTGCGGGATATACCACTGCCTTGAACTTCATCTCCCTGCGTTCGGGGGTAAAGGTAACGGAGTCGCTTACAAATTCTATCTTGCGGACAGGAATGTCATTTGCCTCATCGGGGCACTCGGCAGCCCTGTGAACGTTCTCCTCGGCTGCGGTGATGCCGCTTATCTTATCAGCCTGAACAGCCTTGAGGGTAATTTTGCTTTCGGGCAGTGAGGGAGATGTTACCTTGACGCAGATATCCCCTGCTTCCTCCTTGGCTGCGATTATTGCAATAAGCTTGCCTGAGAAAAGTCTGCGGGAGGTTCCCTTGTACTGCTCGTAATCGGTGGAGTCGCCGTTGTCCAGTCCCACAAGTCTGCCTGCGCCGCTTACCTCAACGAACACACGGTTATTGGCGTTGGCAACGTGATTGCCTTCTGCGTCAAATGCGGATATCTCAACAAATGCAAGGTCTCTTCCGTCAGCCTTTACGGTGTCGTTTTCGGGGATAAGGCGTATCTCGGCGGTATCACCGAAAGAACGCTGAACATCACGGGCTATCTCATTGCCGTTTTCATCATATGCAACAGCCAGAAGCTCGCCCTTTGTGTATTTTGCAATAGTATCAAGAGTAAGCTTCTTACCCTTTGCGTGGTCGATATTCTTTTCGCCTATCTTTTCGCCGTTGAGGAAAAGCTCAACTCTCGGAGCGTTTGAGGTAACTCTTATATCAATATCCTGACCCTCGATAAAATCCCAGTAAGGGAAGATATGAACAAAGGGGGATTTTTTATAATCAGTCCACTCGGCACGGAAGATATATGCTCCGTCCTTGGGGAAGCCTGCAGTATCTATCTGACCGAAATAGCTGTTCTTTGTGTCGTAGGGAGTAGGCTCGCCGATGTAGTCAAAGCCTGTCCAGATGAACTGACCTGCGCAGAACTCAGCGTCACGGTCGGGAATGATGCACGCCTCGATGTTCTTTGCGCCCCAGCCTGTGGTGCTGTTGCCCAGAGCGGAGCACTGACCGTCATCATCGGAAAGAACTGACTGTGCAAGCGGAAAATGATAAACTCCACGGCTGTGTACAACGGAAGCTGTCTCACTGCCGTATATCATCCAGTCGGGGTGCTGCTTGTGCTGCTCCTCATAAAGTCTCTCGCCATAGTTATAGCCTGCAAGCTTTACGATATCAGCACACTTCTGAGCGCCCTCCCACTGCATAAAGTTGGAACCTATGGTAACGTAGCCGTTTGCTCTGTAATCATGCTCACGGACAAGTCCCAGCAGCCATGAAGCTATCTCCTGACCTCTTTCGTCAGCGTGGGTGTCATATATTTCGTTTCCTATGCTCCAGCCGATAACTGAGGGGTGGTTTCGGTCACGGCGTACCCATGAAGCAACATCTGTGGGAGCCCACTCGTGGAAAAATCCTGCATAGTCATAGTCGGTCTTGTGTCTCTCCCACATATCAAAGCCCTCGGAGAGAATAAGGAAGCCCATTTCATCTGCCAGCTCCATAAGCTCCACAGCGGGCATATTATGGCTTGTTCTGATAGCATTGATGCCCATTATCCTGAGCTTTCTCAGCTTTCTTTCAATAGCTGCACGGTTGACCGCAGCGCCCAGTGAGCCAAGGTCATGATGCTCACAGCAGCCGTGGAGCTTTACGTGCCTGCCGTTAAGGAAGAAGCCCTTATCAACGGTGAACTCAGCCTTGCGGAAGCCGAAGCGGTTAGTGACGGTCTGTATGGTCTCGCCGTTCTTCACAAGCTCTGTTACCATGGTGTAAAGGTGAGGATCGTCGATATCCCACAGCACGGGCTTGTCAACATGCATTGTTATGGTATTTACGGAGTAGTTCACCTTGTCGCTGCGGATAGCCTCGGGGATACGTGTCCTGTCATATGCGCAGCAGGGATATTCGGAAGAACATACTGCCTTGTCGCCATCATAAACGGTCTCTTTTATTGAAAGCCCCTCGACGGTAACGCCTACGGGGCGAACTGCCTCGGCGGAAACTGTAACATTGCCCTCAATATCGGCGGAGATATACACGCCGTCACTTGTGATATGGCAGTCGGGGTAATTTCTCAGCCATACACGGCGGTAAATACCTGCGCCCGAGTACCATCTGGAGTTGGGGCAGCGGTAATCAACACGAACGGTTATCTCGTTTTCACCGTCATAGAGCAGGTCGGTGATATCAAACTCAAAAGTGGAATAGCCGTATTTCCACTCCCCTGCCAATACGCCGTTGACATAGGTCTTGCTGTCCATGTAAACGCCCTCAAAACGTACAGAGGTGCGCACGCCGTCAAGCTTCTCATAGGTGAATTTTTTTCTGTACCAGCCTGTGGAGGTCTCGTAAAGATTTCTTGTTTCATAGATCATCCAGTCGTGGGGAATATCCACTCTTGTCCATTTAAGGTCAGAAGAATACTCGGTATCAATGGGATTTTTTGAAAATTCCCAACCGTCACAGAAAAGATGATCCTTTGAGATTTCGTTGAGCTTCATATTGATTTTTCCTTTCAAATACTATATAATTTACTATGTAAAAATTTTAAACCAAAGGACGTGCGGACATGGACGAAGCCATTTACCCCATAGCAAAAAATCCCAACAGGTCACTGCTGACTGCCGCAGGAGTGGGCTGGTGCGACCTGCAATATCACTGCATACGCAGGGACGGCTACCCTCAGCCCCAGATAAACTACTGCACCGAGGGCAAAGGCGTTCTTGTCACAGAGGGAAAAACCACGGAGATAACAAAGGGAATGTCTTTTTTTCTCCCTGCCGATGTGCCACACGAATACTACGCTCTGGGCGATGTGTGGTCGCTTGAATGGGTAACATTTTCGGGCTGCGGCTGCGCTGCATTGCTGGAGCAGTTCGGGCTGAAAAACGCCGTCACCGCATTCCATGAGGATCCAAGCGAAATGGAGCGTGCGTGGCAGTCCATATACACAATACTCAAGCGAAACGGTGAAAACGCCTCTCTCCGTGCGGATTCCTATATGTACCGATTTCTTACCGAATACCAGATAAGCCGCATGAAGCCTGCGGGAACGCCCTCGGAATTTTCCGCTTTCAAACTGGCGGAGGAATACATCTCCGCTCATCTGTCGGAAGAGATAGCCATGGGGGATATCGCCGCTGCCGCAGGAGTTTCCCCCCAGTACCTGTGCCGAATTTTCAAGCGCAAGACCGATATGCGGCCATTCCAGTACATCAACTGCCGCCGGCTTTCCTATGCAAAGCAGCTGCTCACCAAGGGAAACATGACCGTTTCTCAGGTGTCGGAGGCGGTGGGATATCACGATGCCAGTTATTTCTGCAAGCTGTTCCGTGCCCAGGAGGGAGTTTCTCCGAAAAAGTTTATGTCCTCGTGAATTTTTTTGTATGATTTAACTGAATTATACCGCAAAATCGTTCTTTTGTCAATATAAGCTTTTTCGCCCCAAAGCAAAAATATAAATATTTGAAACTGATTTTCGTAAAAAAAAATCCGACCTGAAACGCAAACACGTTAATCTGCGTTTCAGGTCGGTCATTTTTATAATTCTTATGCCTTTTTCTTCTGAGCAGGCTTATTGCCTGTTGCGATAAGAGGCTTTGCGCCCTCGGTAACGCACGCCTCGGTGATAGTCACCTTGACAATATTCTCATCGGAAGGAGCTGTGAACATAGTATCCTGTAAAAGTCCTTCAACGATAGCTCTGAGGCCTCTTGCGCCTGTTTTCTGCTTGATAGCCTTTTCTGCAATGGCAGTAAGTGCGGCATCATCAAACACAAGCTCAATGCCGTCAAGCTCGAACAGCTTCTGATACTGCTTTACCAGAGCGTTCTTAGGCTCGCTGAGTATTCTTACAAGGGCAGCTTCGTCCAGCTCGTCAAGCACTGTGATAACAGGAAGACGGCCCACCAGCTCGGGAACCATGCCGAACTTTACCAGGTCCTGAGGAGTAACGTCCTTGAAGATGTTTACTTCCTTTTCGGACTTGCTTCTTACATCTGCGCCGAAGCCCAGTGTAGAGGAATCAATTCTCTTCTTGATAGTCTGCTCCAGTCCGTCAAACGCACCGCCGCAGATGAAGAGGATATTCTTTGTATTGATGTGCAGGCACTCCTGATAAGGGTTCTTTCTGCCGCCCTGAGGAGGAACGTTGGAAACTGTACCCTCGATTATCTTGAGCAGAGCCTGCTGAACGCCCTCACCGCTTACATCACGGGTGATGGACATATTCTCCGACTTTCTTGCGATCTTGTCGATCTCATCGATATAAACGATACCTCTCTCGGCAGCCTGGATATCATAATCAGCCGCCTGAATAAGTCTGAGAAGCACGTTCTCAACGTCATCGCCAACGTAACCTGCCTCGGTAAGGGTGGTCGCATCGGCTATTGCAAAGGGGACGTCAAGTATCTTTGCAAGGGTCTGAGCAAGCAGTGTCTTACCGACACCTGTGGGGCCCAGAAGGATAACGTTTGACTTCTGAAGCTCAACAGCGTTGTCGTCCTTGTCGGAAAGGCTGTTTATTCTCTTGTAATGGTTATACACCGCAACGGCAAGAGCTATCTTTGCAGCGTCCTGACCGATGATGTATTCGTCCATGATCTTCTTTATTTCAAGGGGCTTTTTAAGGCTGAGAGCCTTGGAAGGCTTGCCGAACTTTTCAAGATGATCGGGAGACGGAACATATCCGAGTGCCTCATTATTCATGAGCATTTCATAGCAGTAAATAATGCACTCGTCGCAGATGTTTGCGTTGCCTGCTGAAAAGAGGTTCTGAACCTCAGGCTCAGTCTTGCCGCAAAAGCTGCATCTTTTAAAGTTTCTGTCTGCGGGCATCCGTATCAATCCTTTCATAGGGGTTTTAAAATAAAGCTCCGCTGCCCATACGGACATTTCCGTAAAGACGGCGGAGCTATCTCTCTTATCTTTATCTGTGCTCGATGACCTTGTCGATAAGACCGTATTCCATTGCTTCCTGAGCAGTGAGATAATTATCTCTCTCAGTATCACGCTCGATAACATCAAGAGGCTTTCCTGTATTCTTGGAAAGTATCTCATTCAGCTTGTTTCTGGTATAAACCATGTGGTCTGAATGGATCTTGATATCGGTGCACTGACCTGAAATTCCGCCGCCTGCAATGAGAGGCTGGTGGATAAGGATCTCAGAGTTGGGAAGAGCAAGTCTCTTGCCCTTGGTTCCTGATGAAAGCAGGAATGCGCCCATCGAAGCTGCCATACCCATACAAATGGTTGACACATCGCACTTGATATACTGCATGGTGTCATATATTGCCATACCAGCAGTAATGACGCCGCCGGGGCTGTTGATGTAGAAGGAGATGTCCTTTTCGGGATCCTGTCCCTCAAGGAACAACATCTGAGCAATAACGAGGCTGGCTGTGGTGTTATTTACTTCCTCAGACAGAATGATTATTCTGTCATTCAAAAGGCGGGAGTAGATATCCATGCTGCGCTCGCCGCGGTTGGTCTGCTCTACTACATATGGTACTAAACTCATTAACTATACCTCCACTAAATAACGAAACCCCAATACGTCAAATTCAAATTACCCCGTAGATTACTTGATTACAGCCTTTTCCTTTACGAGCTTGGAAGCTGCTGTAACAACCATGTCAGTCTTGAGAGTCTCAGGACTAACAACATTCATGAGCTGCTCAACGGGAACCTTGTAGGTCTCGGACATCTTCTTGAGCTCCTCAAGAACTTCATCGTCGCTTACGGTGAGGTTCTCAAGCTGAGCAATCTTCTCGAGAGCCAGTCTGAGCTTAACGGTCTTCTGAGCCTGCTCCTCGAAGGTCTTTCTGAAAGCCGCCTTATCCATGCCAACGAAGGAGAGGTACATATCAAGGTCAAGTCCCTGCTGGGAAAGTCTGATCTCGAAATCTCTTACCATATCGTCGATCTTGTGCTCAAACATAACCTGAGGGATCTCAGCCTTCATGTTTGCAAGAATTGTATCATAGATCTTGTTTTCAACTTCTGCGTCGGCAGCCTTCTCAGCGTTGTCCTCAAGCTTCTTCTTGATATCAGCCTTCAGCTCATCGAGAGTGTCGAACTCGGAAGTATCCTTTGCGAAATCGTCATCGAGGTCGGGAAGCTCAGTCTTCTTGATCTCGTGGAGCTTGATCTTGAACTCAGCGGGCTTGCCTGCAAGCTCTTCCATCTGATAGTTCTCGGGGAATGTTACGTTGATGGTGAACTCCTCATCGGTCTTCTTGCCAACGATCTGCTCCTCAAAGCCGGGAATAAACTGACCGGAGCCGATCTTAAGCTCGAAGCCGTCTTCCTTGCCGCCGTCGAATGCCTTGCCGTCCATGAAGCCCTCAAAGTCGATAACAACGGTATCGCCGTTCTCAACTGCTCTGTCCTCAACGGTAACGAGTCTGCCGTTCTTTTCCTGCATAGCCTTGAGCTGCTTTTCAACATCCTCATCGGTTACAGTCTTGGCAGGCTTTTCAACTTCTATACCCATATAGTCGGAAATTTCAACCTCGGGCTTGGTGATGCACTTTACCTTGAAAGAAACGCCGTTCTCCTTGGAAAGAGCGGTAACGTCGATCTCGGGTCTGTCAACGAGAGTAAGCTTAGCCTCGTCGATAGCGCCGCCAACGATCTCGGGAACCATAGCATTTACAGCATCATCATAGAAGCAGCTCTCGCCGTAGAGATTTTCGATCATCTTACGGGTAGCCTTGCCCTTTCTGAATCCGGGAACGTTGATCTTATTCTTAGCCTTTAAGTAAGCGGCCTGAACGGCAGCCTCAAATTCCTCAGCGGAAGCCTCAATTTCAAGTTCATATGTGTTTGTTTCGATTTTATTTGTAGATTTTAAGCTCATTTACAACATCCTCCATTTTAATACAAAGCATATAAAAAGATTATACCATACAAAATTTAATAAAGCTATAGCAAATATGCAATTTCTGCATTTTGCACAAATTATAATATTCTCACAGGGCAAAACTGCACATAATCAGCGGATACAAGGCGAAAATCAATGCCGTCACGCTCACCGCACACGGCGTACTGATGGGCTCTGCCATGAACATGGCCGTAATAGCACTTTTTTATATTGTGCCTGTACATCACGTCCAGTATGTCGTAATTGTACTCCGTGCCGTATATGGGCGGGTAGTGCAGGAACACGATAGGCTCCAGCCCTGCCGCCTCAGCCGAGCAGAGGGACGTTTCCAGCCTGCCCGCTTCCCTTGCAAGCACCTTGGCATCGGCAGGCTCGCTGTTGTCGTTTATCCAGCCTCTTGTGCCGCAGATACCGTATTTATCATATGCAAAATGATTGTTGTGCAGAATTTTTATGCTGTCAAAACCGTTTTCTTCAAGGAATCGGTTCATCTTGGCATAAGTGTTCCACCAGTAATCGTGGTTGCCCTTGGAAATTATCTTTGTGCCCTTTAATTTATGTATGAAGTCAAAATCGGGAAGCGCTTCCCTGAAATTCATCGCCCATGATATATCCCCGGGAATTACCACCGTATCCTCGGGGGACACGGTCTTTTCCCAGTTTTCCGAGATGCGCTCCACGTAATTCTCCCAGCCTCCGAATTTATCCATCGGCTTGTTTACGGCAAAGGAAAGGTGCAGATCACCCATTGTAAAAAGCGCCATTTCATCCTCCTCTGCTGCGTTCGTTCAATATCAAAGAGAAAGGGACTTGAGGACGAAATCCTTCATCTCATCTCTTCCGATAGCTCCTGTGAAGCGGATAGGCTTGTTCTTAAGCTCTGCAAGAGACTTGGGAACATCATAGCCGGAAACCTCGTGGAGACGCTCAACCTTGTCGAACTCGTCCATATCGGAAACCTTGCCCTCTATTGCTTCAAGAACAGCTGTGCTGAACTTGTAGGGGCTTGCGGTGGAAGCGATAACGGTCTTGGTGTTGTCGCCGGTAGCCTTCTTGTAATCCTCGTAAACCTTTACTGCAACAGCGGTGTGGGTATCGAGAGTGTAGGAATACTTGTCGTAGATCTCCTTGATGACAGCCTTTGTCTGAGCGTCGTCACAGAAGCCTGCCGCAAAGTCAGCCTTGAGCTTTGCCTTAACGTCGTCGGTTACCTCATATCTGCCCTCGGAAGCCAGCTTGCCGAACCACTCTCTTATCTGAGCGTCATTTTCGCCGCAGAGAATGTAGAGAAGTCTTTCAAGGTTGGAAGAGATAAGGATATCCATTGAGGGAGAAACAGTAGTGATGAACTTTCTGTTTCTGTCGTAGATACCTGTATTTATAAAGTCGGTAAGAACGTTGTTTGCGTTGGAAGCGCAGATGAGCTTGTTGACGGGCATACCCATGTGCTTTGCATAGTAAGCTGCAAGGATATTTCCGAAGTTTCCTGTGGGAACGACAATATTGATCTTGTCTCCTGCCTTGATCTGCTCGTCCTTTACCAGCTCTGCATAGGTGGAGATGTAGTAGATTATCTGAGGTGCAAGTCTGCCCCAGTTGATGGAGTTTGCGGAGGAGAACATCATGCCGCCGTCTGCAAGCTTCTGCTTGATCTCTTCATTGGTGAAGATAGCCTTTACGCCGTTCTGGCAGTCATCGAAATTGCCGTTGAGAGCGCATACGGTAACGTTGTTTCCGTCCTGAGTAGCCATCTGGCGCTTCTGCATAGCGGATACGCCGTCCTGAGGATAGAATACCATGATGGAGGTACCCTCAACATCGGCAAAGCCCTCGAGAGCAGCCTTTCCTGTATCGCCCGAAGTAGCAACAAGGATAACTACCTTCTTGTTCATCTTTATCTTCTTGAGAGATGTGGTGAGAAGATAAGGAAGGATCTGGAGAGCCATATCCTTGAATGCGCAGGTGGGGCCGTGCCACAGCTCAAGAACATATGTACCGTCAAAAAGATGGGATATCTCAGCGATATCTGCGGAAGCAAAGTTCTTGTCGTTGTAAGCGCTTTCGGTGCAGTACTTAAGCTCAGCATCGGTAAAGTCGGTAAGGAACTTGCTGAAAACAACAGCTGCTCTCTCAGCATAGCTCATATCGCCAAGCTTTACGATCTCGTCCATTGACATCTGAGGAATTTCGGAGGGCACAAAAAGTCCGCCGTCTGCGGAAATTCCCTGAACAATAGCTTCGGCGGAGCTGATGCTTACGCCGCTGTTTCTTGTGCTTTTGTAAAACATTTTATCACCTTTTTCTTCGGGATATCCCGATAATTTTTATTATTGAAGCGGCGTCCGCCGCAGATATGCTTTTTAGGCTTTTAAAGAGAAGAATCACTTTCGGCACAGAAAGCATTGTCAAAATATTTAAGTCCCACAGCCCTGCCCTCCCTGACAGTGACCTCTGCAACGTCAAATCTGGGCTGCATTTCGTGGGGATATCTGTAGGAATACTCCTGAGCGGCACGGATAATAAGGCTCCGCTTCCTGACATTCACTGCCTGAGCGCCATGCTCAAATGCGCTGATGTCACGGGTCTTAACCTCAACGAAAGCGATAATGCCGTCCTTTGAGGCGATGATATCTATCTCCCCGCCCTTTATGCGGAAGTTCCTGCGGAGTATCTCATAGCCCGATCTTTTCAAATAATAGGCTGTAAGCTCCTCCCCCAGCTTTCCTATCTCACTTCTGCTTTGCTGCATAGTATTTTTTCAGGAAAGACATACGGTGCACGGGAGACGGACCATATTTGTCCAGCATCTCATAATGGAGCTTTGTGCCGTAGCCCTTGTGGCGTTCAAACTGCCACTGAGGGTACTGCTCGGCGATATCCTTCATGTACCTGTCACGGGCAGTCTTTGCCAGAACGGAAGCGGCGGCAATGCTGGCAGACGTTCCGTCGCCCTTGACCACAGCCTCCCCCGCAATGCCCAGGGGCGGGAACTTGTTGCCGTCAGCCAGAGCGTAATCAGGCTTTATGTCAAGCCCCTCATATGCTCTTTTCATGGCAAGCATGGCGGCATTCAGGATATTCAGCTCCTCTATCTCCTCCACAGAGGCGGTAGCGATGCAGAACACCTTAGCTTTGTTGATTATCTCGTCAAAGAGCAGCTCACGCTTTTTCTCCGTAAGCTTCTTGCTGTCGTTGAGACCATCTATGCACACGCCGTCATCAAAAACCACAGCCGCCGCATAAACATCTCCCGCAAGAGGCCCTCTGCCTGCTTCATCAAGCCCACAGAATATGGGGTGGAGCGTTCTTATCTCCTTGTCATATTCAAATAACTGCTGAGTTTCCATATCAGTCACCAAAATCCGCAGGGGTCTCGAGGGTAATGCGTCCCAGCTTTCCGCCTCTGAACTCGTCCAGAACGGCAGCTGCGGCTCTCTCGGTATTTATCTCACCGCCTGAGATGAGCATTCCTCTTGCCTTGCCGACTCTCATAAGAAGCTCGTAGCCGTTTATACAGCCCATAGCCTCACCGCTTTCGACCATTTCGTCCTCTTCGGGAGTGTCAAGCTTTATCTTGTAGCGCTCCGTCAGGCTGTCGGGAGCTATCTCCCTGAGCTTTATCAGAAGTCTGCACGCCAGCAGCTCTGTATCCACAACATCGTCCTTGACAGCGCCTGTGAACGCCAGCTTTTCGCCTACGGACATATCCTCGAATTTAGGCCAGAGAACACCGGGCATATCCAGCAGCTCGATATCGTTATCCAGCATTACCCACTGCTTTTCACGGGTAACGCCGGGGCGATCCTCCACCTTGGCTTTTTTCTGCCCTGCCATGCGGTTGATGAACGAGGATTTCCCCACGTTGGGGATACCCACCACCATCAGGTGCAGCACCTTGCCTGCCATGCCCTTTGCGGTATTCTTTGCAATAAGGTCAGCCAGAACTTCACGCACTGCGGGGACAAATCTGTTAAGACCCTTTCCAGTGCGGCAGTCGGCAGCTATCGCCATAACGCCCTGCCTGCGGAAATAGTCTATCCACTGGGAAGTGACCTTCTCATCGGCAGCATCGCACTTGTTCATCACGATGATCCTGGGCTTGCCTGCGGTAAGGACATTTATATCGGGGTTTCGGCTTGACATGGGAACTCGTGCGTCGATGACCTCGACCACTGCGTCAACCAAAGGCAGACACTTTTCCATCATGCGCTTTGTTTTGGTCATGTGACCGGGGAACCACTGTATTGACGGTATCTCGTTCATCTGCCTCACTCCTTAAAACCGTTTTAAACTAAAAGAGGAAAGCAGATGAAAGGCGATTGTCTTTCCGTCTGACTTTCCTCCAAAATCTTTATAAGTACACTCAGCTGACCGTACCTATTCTGTCAAAGGGCCAGATCCTGAACACTACCTTGCCCATGATCTCGTCCTCAGGAACAAGACCCACGGCAGCGCTTCGGCTGTCAAGGGAGTTCATTCTGTTGTCGCCCATTACAAAATAGTAGCCGTCGGGGATAGTCAAAGGATAAACCTGACCGTCCTCATCACGCTTGGTAAGGTCGTTGATGTAAGGTTCATCAAGAACTTCACCGTTTACGGTAACAGCACCTGTATCAAAGTTGATATCAATAGTATCGCCGCCCTCTGCAATAACTCTCTTTACGATAGGCTTGCCGAGGTTGGAGCTGTCAACTATAACGATATCACCCTTTTCGGGTGTATAGAAAAGATGGTGAACTATGAGCTTCTCTCCGTTCTGAAGAGTAGGCACCATAGATTCGCCGTCAACGTTTGCCTGTCTGAGCAGGAACGTAAAGATAAGGATAACCGCAAAGAATGCGAAAATTATGGTCTCGACCCACTCGAGGAATTCCTCGTAGGGAGTACCGTTTTCCTTGTTTTTGTCTGCGTCCAGCGCTTCGTAATTTATCTGATACTTAGCCATAGCTGCTCATTCCTTTCGTTGATATCCTCAGACGTGTACATTCCCAAACAGCAAAAAAGGGACTTGCAATAAGCCCCCAAACAACCGATAAAAGCATATTATACAGAGCGGGCAAGCTCAAACAAGCCCACTCTGCACTGCTTTTTCAGGTTAATTGAAAGGAGTCTTATTCCTTTCATCATATAAAGATACTGCGCAGCAGGATTACTGAATGTTCTCCTTGACCTTGGCAGCCTTGCCGACTCTGTCTCTGAGGTAGTAAAGCTTGCTTCTTCTAACCTTACCGTGTCTAACGACCTCAACCTTGTCAACAACGGGAGAATGTACAGGGAAAACTCTCTCAATGCCGCAGCCGTGAGCTACACGTCTAACGGTAAAGGTCTCCTGGATGCCGCCGTGTCTCTTAGCGATAACGGTGCCCTCGAAAACCTGGATTCTGTACTTCTGGCCTTCCTTGATTCTTACGTGTACCTTTACAGTGTCGCCCACTTCAAAAGCGGGAACTTCGCTCTTCATGCTGGATTCGCTGATAAGCTTTAATGCGTCCATTTTAATATCCTCCTAAATCTTCAAGACATTCTTACCCCGTTTGTTACCCCGCCAATGGCGCACGGCGGGACAGAGCAGCGGACTGTCCTTTTAATGTTGCGGAAAACCGCAGCACTAATCTCGCCTTTTCCTCCCGAGGGCATACTTCGGCGGATTTTAAATGCTTATTTATTTTAACACATTTATTCTTAGATTTCAAGTGTTTTTGCTCACAAATAAAATTTCGTCCGATTATTCAAACGCAGAACCATCTGCACACAATATATTTGTGCGTTTTGCACATATAAGCTCTGCCTTAACGTTATTTTCGGCACAGTAAGCCGCAAATGCGTCTGTAAAAATAGCCGCATTCAGGTTGAGCTCCAACCCCGCAGGCAGCCTTATATCAACATACACGCTGTCGCCCTCCGAAACGCCTTTTATCTCCACATACGGCTTGATATCAACAGTTATCATGCCCTTTTTCTTGGAGCGCTTTTCCACTTCTATCTTTTCCTGCGCCATAAAGCTGTCAAGGGCAGCCTTTACATCAGCCATGCTGCCGCTGTAGGTCAGGGTATATTCCGCAAAGCCTATCTCCTTGTTGAGATGAACGGGTGCAGCCGCTCCCACAGCGCAAAGCCCCTCGGGAAGCTCGCCGTTCAGCCTGCTGACTATCTCCTCAAAGGAAATATCCTCCACGATGTAAAAGTCCATCGGCTCCCTTGTGCCCTCAACGCCCAGCGACAGGGCAAGGGGGAAGTTCAGGTATATTCTTGGATTGAAGCCCTCGGAATACCACACAGGCAGTTCCGACCGTTTAAGCGCCCTCTGCATGGCTCTGAGCAGGTCAAGGTGAGAGATATAGACCGCTCTCCCCTTTTTCTCAAAGAACACACGCACAGGCTTCTTGTTTGCAAGCGGCTCACCGTGAGGCGCTTCGGCTGTCGCCTGAGCAGGCACGGAGCTTGTGAGTGCGCCGCTCTTTTCTTCGGCAAAGCATTCTTTTCCCGCAGCCTTGTTCACGCCGCAGCCCGAGCAGCCCTCACGGCAGTTTCTCGTCGCAATACCCTCGTGAGCCTTTTTGTTCTCACGGATAAGGAACTCCTTTGTGACCATATAGTCAAGGTGCTCCCAGGGCATCTGCTCATCATATGCGGAGCCACGATGGGAATAGAACTCAATGTCGGTATTCGTATCGGCAAACGCCTGCATCCACGCATCGAAGTTATAAAGCTCGTCCCAGCCGTCAAACTTGCAGCCCAGCTCCCATGCACGCTTTATTACCGCTCCCTGCCGCCTGTCGCCCTTGGCAAGAGCCGCTTCAAGAACGCTTATCTTGTAATTATGGTAGCTTACGTTGATGTATCGCTTGCCCTTTACGCAGTCAAGCAGCAGCTTCTGGCGGCGGTTTATCTCGTCAACGGATATCTGCGGCTCAAACTGGAAAGGTGTAAATGGCTTTGGCACAAAGGTGGCGCAGCTGATGGAAATGCTCAGCTTCTGACCTCTCGGTCTGTCCTTCATATTAAAGTACAGGTCTGCTATGCGCTTGGCAAGGTCGGCTATGCCGATGATGTCCTCGTCTGTTTCAGTGGGAAGTCCCAGCATGAAATACAGCTTTACTCCCGCATATCCGCCCTCGAAAGCCGTTTTGCAGGCAGACATTATCTCATCTTCCGTGAGATTTTTGTTGATAACATCACGGAGACGTGCCGTTCCCGCTTCCGGCGCAAAGGTAAGTCCGCTTTTTCTTACCTTGGAAAGCTGCTCCATAAGCTCCTTGTTGAAGCGGTCGATACGCATGGAGGGCAGCGCAAGATTTATCCTCTCGCCCTCGGTGTAGCCCGTCATCTTTGAAAGCACGCCCTCGATATCGTAATGGTCGCTGGTGCTCAGCGATGCAAGTGACAGCTCCTCATAGCCCGATGAGCTGCAAAGGCATTTGGCTTCTTTTAATATAGTATCCGCCCTTTTCTCTCTGAACGGGCGGTAGATAAAGCCTGCCTGACAGAAACGGCAGCCACGTATGCAGCCTCTCAGCACCTCAACCACGGAGCGGTCGTGAACTATCTCGGAAAAGGGAATAACGAACTTTTCGGGATAGAACACCTTGTCAAAGTCGGCAATGATGCGCTTTGTAACCTTTTCGGGCACGCCTGCACGGTTGGGAACAACGCTTTCTATCCTGCCGTCCTCCTTGTAGGAAACGTCATAGAAGGACGGAACATATATGCCGCCTATCTGTGCAGCCCTTTCAAGGAAGCTCTGCTTTGTGTATTCGCCGGACTTTTTCATCTGCTCGTAAAGCTCCATCAGCTCAATGTTGGCTTCCTCGCCCTCGCCGATAACAAACAGGTCGATAAAATCACACAGGGGTTCGGGATTGCACACGCATGGGCCGCCCGCAATTACAATGGGGTCATCTTCACTGCGTTCAGCCGCCGGCACAGGCAGACCTGCCAGGTCAAGCATATTCAGGATATTTGTATAGCAAAGCTCGTACTGAATGGTAAAGCCGATGAAATCAAACTCCTTTATGGGGTCAAGGCTCTCCAGACCGTAAAGAGGAATGTCATTTTCACGCATGAGCGCCTCGTAATCGGGCCACGGCGCAAAAACACGCTCGCACCACCAGTTCTCACGGGCATTTTTCAGGGAGTAGAGTATTTTCATGCCGATGTGGGACATTCCCACGTCATATGCGTCGGGGAAGCAGAAAGCAAAGCGCACATCTACCTTGCTTTTATCCTTTACAACGCTGTTGAACTCTCCGCCGATGTATCTTGAGGGGGATTTAACTTTAAGCAGCTGCTTCTGAATTTTTTCTTTAAGTTCCATTATTAGTTCCTTTTGTAATATTCCATGTCATATTTTCAGCTCGGGGATATGAGCTTTTATCTCACGGACAACGCCGTTATCATCATTTGAGGGGGCAATATAATGCGCCGCACTTTTAAGCTGCGGGTGAGCATTTTCCATGGCAAAGCTGTATTTGCAGCAGCTCATCATCTCATAGTCATTGAGATAATCGCCGAAAACCATTGCCTCGTCATAGCCTGCGCCAAGCCTTTCCATAAGCTTTGTTACGGCAGTGCCCTTGTTGACCGTTTTTCCCACGATATCCACCCAGCAGGTGTTTGAAAGGATAACGTTGAAATCATCGGAAAAGCGCTTCATTGCAGGATAGACCTGCGTTTCGGCGTTCTTGTCAAAAAGTGCTATCTTGATTATCCTGTCGCCGTCGGGGATAACGCTGAAGTCATTCACCGTTTTCAGGCGGGCGCAGTAGGTGTTGCAGCTGTCGGAAAAATCCTTGTCGCTGTCAGCCACATATGCGCAGTTCTCTCCCGAAAGCAGGATACGCACACCCTTGTCGTAAAGCTTCTCCGCCTCATGCACCATGGCAAGAACATCATCGGCGGGCATGGGCAGGGAGTAGATAAGCTGACCCTTTTCATATGCCACGCCGCCGTTTTCGGCAATGAACATCATCTTGTCACGTACGGGCATAAAAAGCTTTTCAACGCCGTAATACTGCCTGCCGGAAGCGGCGGCAAAGGTGATGCCCATATCATAAAGCTTTTCCACCAGCTCCATAAAGCCGTCGGGAAGAGCATGACTGCTGTTCAGAAGTGTGCCGTCAAGATCGGCGGCGATAAATTTTATCATCTGAGATCCTCTCTTCAAAAAAGTTTCCGAATAATTATAGCATATCGCAGGGAATAATTCAACGGATAATTATAAACAGCAATGCGCCGCTGATATGCCAAATATGAACAAAATGTAAAATTTAGCATCATACTCTTGATTTTACAAAGTGAAAGGTATATACTAATATTAGCACTCAAAAAGAAAGAGTGCTAACACTTGCAAGATGAAAGTGCTAAGATCCACTGCTTCCGTTCGGGAACAGTACATTTACATAAAAGGATGTGTTATTATGGCTGAAACAAAACAGTTCAAAGCAGAATCCAAGCGTCTGCTTGATATGATGATCAACTCCATTTATACTCACAAGGAAATATTCCTCCGTGAGCTTATCTCCAATGCCAGCGATGCTATCGACAAGCTGTATTTCAAGTCTCTTACTGATGACAAGGTTGGCATGAACAAGGACGATTTCAAGATCGAGATAACCGCCGACAAGGAAAACAAGGTGCTCACTATCTCCGATAACGGTATCGGTATGACCGCCGATGAGCTGGAAAACAACCTTGGTATCATCGCAAACAGCGGCTCCTTCAAGTTCAAGAACGAGAACGAAAAGACAGACGATGTTGATATCATCGGTCAGTTCGGCGTAGGCTTCTACTCCGCTTTCATGGTAGCAAAGGAAGTTGAGGTCCGTTCCAAGGCTTACGGTTCCGACAAGGCTTATATGTGGAAGTCCAGCGGCGCTGACGGCTACACCATTGAAGAGTGCGACAAGGACAGCGTTGGTACAGAAATTCGCCTGACCCTCAAGGACGACACCGAAACCGAGTGCTATGACGAGTATCTTGAAGCCTCCACCATCAAGGAGCTTGTAAAGAAATACTCCGACTATATCCGCTTCCCCATCAAGATGGACGTGGAAAAGACTAAGAGAAAGGCTGATGCCAAGGAGGACGATTATTCCGACGACGCTTACGAGACCGTTATCGAGAATGAGACCCTCAACAGCATGGTTCCCCTCTGGAGAAAGAACAAGAACGAGCTTAAACCCGAGGATTACAACAACTTCTACAAGGAAAAGTTCTTCGACTACACCGACCCTCTCAAATATATCCACTCCAAAATCGAGGGTACCGTTACATATGATTCCCTGCTGTTCATTCCCGCAAGAGCGCCTTTCAACTTCTACTCCAAGGACTACGAAAAGGGTCTGCAGCTTTATTCCAGCGGCGTGCTTATCTCCGACAAGTGCGCTGACCTGCTCCCCGACTACTTCTCATTTGTAAGAGGTCTGGTAGATTCCGCAGACCTGTCGCTGAACATCTCCCGTGAAATGCTCCAGCACGATCACCAGCTCAAAACCATTGCAAAGTCCATTGAAAAGACGATCAAGAGCGAGCTGAAAAAGATGCTCAACAACGAGCGTGAAAAGTACGAGCAGTTCTGGAAGACCTTCGGTATCCAGATAAAGTTCGGCGTTTACGACAATTACGGCAGAGACAAGGACGCTGTTGAGGATCTGCTGATGTTCACCTCCTCCCACGAAAACAAGCTCACCACCCTTGATGAGTATGTTTCCAGAATGAAGGAAGAGCAGAAGTACATCTACTATGCTGCAGGCGACAGCGTTGAGAAGATACAGGCTCTCCCCCAGACCGAGCTTCTCCGTGACAAGGGCTATGAGATACTTTATCTCACCGATAATGTGGACGAGTTTGCTGTCAAGGTGCTCATGCGCCACGGCGACAAGGAGTTCAGGAACGTTTCCGAGGGTGACCTTGGCATTGACACCGAGGCTGAAAAGGAAGAGACCAAGAAGCTTGCCGAGGAAAACAAGGATATGCTCTCATTCATCACCGCAGCTCTTGATGGCAAGGTAAAGGAAACAAAGATATCCGACAAGCTGAAATCTCACCCTGTCTGCATCTCCAGCTCCGGTCAGATCTCCCTTGAAATGGAGAAGATACTCAACCAGAATCCTCAGAACGAGAAAGTCAAGTCCGAAAAAGTCCTGGAGATCAACCCCAACCACAAGATATTTGCCGCAATGCAGAAGCTTTACGGCGAGGACAAGGAAAAGTTCAAGGATTACGCATCTATCCTCTACGATCAGGCACTTCTCATCGAAGGTATGCAGATCGAAGACCCTGTTGAATTTTCCAACAAGATATGCGCACTTATGGCTGAATAAGCTGTGTGCATAAATATATTTTAAACGTGAATATCCCGACAGTTTTACCGCTGTCGGGATATTTTTGTATAGTAAGCTTAACTGAGGCTACTATACAAAAAAACTGAGAAGGAAAACTCCTTCTCAGTTTTTTCATGCCATATGGCTTATAAGCTGTGATTATCTCTCGATCACCTGTGCTCTGTCGGGACCAACGCCTACCATGCTGATGGGACACTCGCAAAGCTCTTCAAGGCGGGAGATGTACTTGCGGCAAACCTCCGGAAGCTCTTCAAACTTTCTGCAAGCGGAGAGATCCTCGGTAAAGCCCTTAAACTCCTCATAAACAGGCTCGCAGCCCTCAAGTCCCTCAAGTGTGGGGGGGAAGTCCTTGATGATAGTGCCGTCGGGCTTCTTATATGCTACGCAAACCTTGAGTGTGTCAAGACCTGCAAGTGTATCAAGCTTGTTGATAACGAGGGAAGAAAGACCGTTTACACGAACTGCGTGGCGAACGATAACAGAATCGAACCAGCCTGTTCTTCTGGGTCTGCCTGTGATGGTACCGAACTCGCCGCCCTTATTGCGGATATAATCGCCTGTTTCGTCGTTAAGCTCTGTGGGGAAAGGACCCTTGCCGACTCTTGTGGTATATGCCTTTGCAACGCCGTAGATAGCGTCAATGGTCATGGGGCCTACGCCTGTACCTGTGCAAACGCCTGCGGACAGGGGATGAGAGCTTGTAACGTAAGGATATGTACCGAAGTCGATATCAAGGAGAGTAGCCTGTGCGCCCTCGAAGAGGATAGTCTTTCCTGCCTTCTTAGCCTCATAGGTAAGAACGGAAACGTCGTCCATATACTTTGCAAGGCGCTTACCGTAGCCGATATATTCCTCGATAACTGCGTCAAGGTCGATAGCCTCGCCGCCGTAAACCTTTGTGATGATAGCGTTCTTAAGCTCGCCCACGCTCTTAGCCTTTTCACGGAAGATGTCGGGGTGAACCAGATCGTAAAATCTCAGACCGCTTCTCTCGTACTTATCCATATAGGTAGGGCCGATTCCACGGTGAGTGGTTCCGATGTCCTTATTGCCTCTGAACTTTTCGGAAAGTCCGTCAAGAGCGATGTGCCAAGGCATAATGATGTGAGCTCTGGGGTCGATCTTCAGGTTATCGAAGGAGATCCCTCTCTTGGAGAGGTCGTCGATCTCGCCGAGAAGATCCTTAGGATCAAGAACTACGCCTGCGCCGATAAGGCAGAGGGTGTTTTTATAGAGAATACCTGAGGGGATAAGGTGAAGCTTATAGGTCTCGCCGTTGCTTGCAACAGTGTGACCCGCATTGTTGCCGCCCTGGGAACGTACAACAACATCTGCACGGGAAGCCAGTATATCAATTACCTTTCCCTTGCCTTCGTCGCCCCACTGGGTACCGATTACGATATTAGCAGACATTTAAAATTCCTCATTTCTTGAATGAAATATTTTCAGGAAGCGGATTTTCCGCATTACTATATTATTATAACAAATTGTCTCCCCTCTGTCAATAGTAAAAAAGTAAAAAGCGGCGTGTCGCCGCCTCCACCCGTAAGTTATTTAAGTTGGGACTATTTCATCTGCAGCTCGGTAACTGTTATTAGTAGATATTTTCTGAAATGCAGGACGGCATGTTGCCGCCTCCACCCGTACTTTAATATATGGGGACTATTTCATTTGCGGCTCGGTAACTATTGTTTGTGGATATCATCTAAAATGCAGGACGGCGTGTCGCCGCTTCCACCCGTGGGCTATTTATGCAAAGATTATTTCATTTGCGGCTCGGTGACTTTATACGATCTCCTATGTTCTCTCCCCCGATGTATTGCAGACGGTGCACAGCCTTGGGATGCCGTTGTCACAGGCAAAGCGGCGGCATATCTCGGCCGTTTCGCTGTTTTCATCGGCACAGCAGACGATTATATCACATTCCGCTGTGGCAAGGCGGCGGAGCAAAAGCTCTATATTATCTGCGCTGTCATCGGCAAATATAAGTATCCTCTGCCTGAAAGACTTATCCGCTCCCCGCAGAGCCGACACTGCCGACAGGCACATTATAACAGCCGAAAATATGAAAATAACAGCGGTCTCATAAGCTATATCCATAAAAACACCTCCGTATTTCATATTATGATGAAAATACGGAGGTGTTCGGATATTATTTTTTCCATGTTGCGGGAGCAAACAGGAGCAGCATGGGGAAAAGCTCCAGTCTGCCTGCCAGCATATCAAAGATAAGTATTAGCTTTGTAGGCGAGGACATAAAGCCGAAATTCTGGGTAGGACCTACCATTTCAAGTCCCGGACCCACATTATTGAGCGCCGTAGCCACTGCGGTGAAGTTCGTTATCAGGTCATAATTATCAAAGGAGATAACGCCCATTGAAATAATGAACACCATGATGTAGCAGACCATATACACATTTACCGAGCGCACGGTCTCGTGGTCGATAGCGTGGGAATCTATGGTTATTTTCTTCACCTGCTTGGGGTGTATCATAACGCTAAGCTCTTTTGCCATGCTCTTGAAGAGAATGATTATTCTGGAGACCTTTATGCCGCCGCCCGTGCTTCCTGCGCAGGCGCCGATGAACATTATCAGCACAATGATTGTTCTGGAAAGCTCAGGCCACAAATCAAAGTCCGCCGTGGAGAAGCCCGTGGTGGAAACTATGGAAGCCACGGTAAATGAAGCGTTTCTCAGGGCATCACCAATCGTTGGGAAAAGGTGCCTGATATTGAGGGTTATGACGGTTATCGCCGATATTACGATAAGAGCAAACACTCTCAGCTCACTGTTGACCGCTTCTTTCAGCTTTCCCGTGATAAGCAGATAATAGGAGCTGAAATTTATGGAGAATATGAGCATAAATGCTGTAACTATTATCTGGAGAGCGGGAGAGAATCCCGCAAAGCTGTCATTTTTAAAGCCAAATCCGCCTGTGCCCGCCGTGGAAAATGCAGTGTTGAGGGCATCAAACACGCCCAAGCCGCCTATGAGCAGTGCAATAAATTCGGCAAAGGTGAGCACAAAGTATATGGAATAAAGTATCATCGCAGTGGTCTTTACTCGTGGAACGAGTTTGCTCACCGAAGGGCCGGGGCTTTCTGCTTTCATGATGTGCATATTCTGTCCGCCGCTGAGGGGAACGAACGCCATTATAAAGACAAGCACGCCCATGCCGCCCACCCAGTGGGTGAAGCTTCGCCAGATAAGTATGGCTTTGGGAAGTGTCTCTACCTCTCCGAGAACTGTTGCTCCCGTTGTGGTGAAGCCCGAGACCGTCTCAAACAGTGCGTCAACGAAATTGGGTATCACGCCCGAGATATAAAAGGGCAGTGCGCCGAAAAGACTGAGCACTATCCAGCTGAGGGACACTATAACATAGCCCTCACGGGAATAAAGCGCCTTGTTTTCCGGCTTTTTCATTATAAGCAGTCCGCCGCATATAAGGCAAAGCCCTGCGGATATGAGAAAATCCGCCAGCACTGCCTCGCCGTAAACCACAGCCGTTATCAGCGGCACAAGGAAGAACATCGCTTCAAAAATAAGTATCCAGCCAAGGATATTGAGAATCATTTTGAAATTCATATATGTGAGTGCTTTGGAAGAAAGCACGGCTCCTCCTTTGTTATCTTAAAATATCCGCTATATCATGCAGCTGCATAAGATTGGAAACAACAACGACTGCGTCTCCCGGCTGAATTATATCATGACCTCTGGGGATTATGACCTTGCGTTCACGGAGAACTGCCGCAATAAGCACATTATCCTTGAATTTAAGCTCCGCAAGAGGAACGCCCGCAATAGGCGAGTTTTCCTTGACGATAAACTCCGCCGCCTCTATCTTACCCTTGATGATATTGTAAAGCGTCTCAACGTTGCTGCCTATGGTGTTTTTCATTGCACGGACATACCGCACTATCATATCGGAGGTGATGTTCTTGGGGTAGATTATGGAATCAAGGTCAAGCTTCTTGATTACCGTGTCAAAGTCGATACGGTTTATCTTGGTGACAAGCTTTCCCTTGCCTGCGCTCTTTGCAAAAAGCGAAAGCAGGATATTTTCCTCGTCAAGATTGGTAAGAGCCGCAAATGCGCCGCAGTTTGCCAGTCCCTCTTCAAGAAGTATCTCCTGATCCACAGCGTCGCCGTTTATTACGGAAACATCGGGCCATGTGGTGCAAAGCTCCTCGCACTTTTCCGCATTCTTTTCTATTATCTTGATAGCAATGCCAGAGCGCTGGAGGATATCGCAGAGATAATGGGTTATCTCTCCGCCGCCGACTATCATAACGTCCTTGACGGAATTTATCTTGTAGTCTATTTTGCGGAAGAACTCATTGGCATTTCTTGGGGAAGCGACTATTGAGATAACGTCCTTTTCCCGGAAAACGAAGTCCGCATTTGCGATGAATGCGTCGTCCCCACGCTCGATGGTGCATACGAGTACATCACAGTGGAGCTTTGCAACTATCTCCTTTACGGAGCAGCCCGCAAGGCGGCTGTTTTCGGGGAGCCTGAATTTAAGCAGCTCCACCCTGCCCTTTGCGAAGGTGTCTATCTTTATGGCGGAGGGGAAGCGCAGAACTCTGGCTATCTCCTGAGCCGCAGCATATTCGGGGTTGATGACCATTGCAAGTCCAAGCTCTTCTTTAAGATAAGGCGCCTCGGTGCTGTATTCGGGGCTTCTTACACGGGCTATGGTCTGGCAGTTACCTGCTTTTTTGGCGATAAGGCAGCACAGCAGGTTAAGCTCATCTGATGCAGTTACCGCAATGAGTAGGTCGGCGTGCTTGATGCCTGCTTCCTGCTGGGTCATATGGGTAGCGCCGTTTCCCACAACGCCCATTATATCCAGCCTTGCGGAGACTGAGTTCACCTTTTTGGGGTTAAGGTCAATGACCGTGATATTGTTGCCTTCCCCGTTAAGCTGTTCGGCAAGCGCCTGTCCTACCTTTCCGCAGCCCACAATGATAATATTCATATATACTTATGCTTCCTTTCAAGTCATAATAAAGGGGTTCCCTAACGCTTTTTTGCCCGAAAGCTCCCACAGCACCGTGCGGCAGCCTATTTTGGCATACCAGTCATAAACGCCTGTCTGATGGATAAAGCATTTGCCGAAGCCTTGCCTTTTAAGCTCTTCCGCCGCAAGGGCAACCATTTTAAGTCCTATTCCCTGCCGCCTGAACCGTGGAACAGTGCCAACACAGCCCACAGCGCCTGTGCGCCGCACTCCGTCGGAAACAACGGACGGCTCCCATTCCTCGGCTATGCAGAAAGAAGCTATCTCCCCGCCGCAGAAGCCGCAGAAAACCTCCGAACCGTCAAAATACTGAACCCAGTCGGGGACGGTCTCAGCAACGGCATTTTTCAGTCTCTCCACGCTGCCGTCATAATATCCGAAAGTAACATTTTCACTTACGGGCAGATGAAGCGCCGAAGCGGAAAAATCATCAAGCAGCAGCTCCATTTCGGCAAAGCCGTCATCAAGCACATATCCACGCTTTTCAAAGAACGGAAAGCTCCTTTTGTCAAAGTTCTCCTTTGAAACAGGGGCACCGATAAACAGCCCCGAGGAATATCCCCCGAGAATGACCTCGCCGTGACCTTTCCCGATATGCTCCTCCGCCTGTGCGAGAAGCTCCGAGCCGATGCCATGACAGCGGTATTTTTCCGAAACGCATATCAGCCGCAGGCAGTTATCCTTTACCGCCGCAAAGCCTGCCGTTTCGCCGTTTTCCCTGTGCTCAAAAAACGTGCAGCCGTCAGTATCAAGCAGCTGCCCGAACATCTCCCCCGTTATTTCAAGGTGGGGATAGCAATCCCCAAACAGTTCAAAATATCCCATGCAAAGCTCCTTATTCAATAGGCGGAATATCCTTGGACGCTTCCTCATAGAACACGCCAAGCTTGCCGATGTACGAGTCCTTCCACGGCTTGTTCCTGCCGATGTAATGGACTATGGCAGAAATGTTCCGCACATTTTCGGGGGTCATCATATGATACACCATGAGCCGCTCGGTCATATTGTATCTGAGTGGCTCAAGTGGATATATCCTGTCGGAATAAAGCCCGCTGAGAACGTCCTGATCGGGCAGGATAAGCAGCTTTTCGTTCTCACTGATGTAGTTATATACCTCTTCCTCGCTCTGGCTGCTGCGGAGAAGATCTAAATTCATAAGCATTACGCCCGAATTTATGTAAGGGCCTTCATCGTCCATGCCAAGGCGTATTTTGTTTATCATTCGCATGACTTCATTTACGTGGGAAGCCGCAGCATAATAATAGCCGTCCAGCTGGGTCTCGTAAAGCTCCTTTACGGAACCCAGCACCACGATATCGGGGTCAAGATACAATATCCTGTCAAGGCTTTCGGGGAGGTACTTTGCGGCAAATATCCGAAAATACATCTCACGGGGATATCTGTCGGTAATGGGGGCGTCCGCAAATTCGTTCTCCCCTGTCTTTATGTCAATGAGCCTGCATTTATCGGCAGGGATACGCTGACGGACAGCCTCAAAATCCGCCTCGGTAAGAGAAGCGTTCATAACGTAAACATCAAATTCCGTGTCGGGATTTGACTTTATGAGCGATGAAAGCATTACGCAGAGCTGGTAAAGATAACCTCGGTTAAGTGTGACCAGAATATTCATATAACTTCCCCTTTGTTCTGATTTTCCTCTATAAGTTTGTCAAGGCTCCTGAGTGTCTTTACGGTAAATATAGCCGTAAACACCGCCGTAAGCACATCTGCGACGGACTGTGTCATCTGAAGTCCCGTAAGTCCGAATACCTGCGGCAGTATAAGCACCAGCGGAATGAAGAAAACGCCCTGCCTTGCAATGGCAAGAAAGCTTGCAAGCAGTGTTTTTCCCATGTTCTGGACAATCATATTCGTCATAATGATGATGCCCTGCAAAAATCCCGTTACGCACTGGATCCTGAGAAGCGGCGTGCCTGCGCTGATAACGTCGGGGTCATCACGGAAGAACGCCACCAGCTGAGGGGCAAACACAAACACTACCGCACCGAACACCATCATGAACAGGGTCGATGCCTTTATGCAGAAAAGATACATACGCTTTATCCTGTCATACCGCTTTGCACCGTTGTTGAAGCCGCACACGGGCTGGAAGCCCTGACCAAAGCCTATGACCACGGAAGCGCCTATCATAACTATCTTGTTAACAACCGACACCGCCGCAATAACAGCCTCGCCGAAATTTCCCGCTGCGTGGTTCAGGCAGATAAATGACACGCTCATGATGGACTGCCTGAAAAGCGAGGGCGTGCCGAAGCGGAATATTGCCGAAACTATTTCGCCGTTCAATACAAAATCCGGCTTGCGGAAAGGGATACGTCCGCTCATTACAAGCAGCACTATAAAGGAGATGATCTGGCTTGAAACAGTCGCCAGAGCCGCTCCACGGACCTTCATGCCCAAAATGAAGATAAAAACGGGGTCAAGGATAACATTCAGCACCGCTCCGCTTGCCATGCCTATCATGCCATAGAAAGCGTTGCCCTGAAATCTCAGCTGGTTGTTCATTGTAAATGATGCCATTACAAAGGGAATACCGATAAGCAGCACCGATACGTATTCCACCGTGCTTTCCATAAGCAAGGGCGTTGCTCCCAGAAGCTGCGACAGCGGGCGGATATTCATATAGCCCAGCAGCGAAAGTATAACGCCCATCATAAGGGATAGCACCGCTGCCGTGTCAGCCATCTGTGCGGAAGCCTTTACGTCGCCCTCGCCCAGCTTTCGTGCCATATAGTTTCCCGAACCGTGGCCGAAGAAAAAGCCTATTGCCTGTATAACGTTCATAAGCGGCAGAGCCAGTCCCACAGCAGCCGTGGAAACGGTGTCGAGCCTGCCCACAAAATAAGTGTCAGCCATGTTGTAAAGCGCCGTGATAAGCATGGTTATTATCGTAGGCACTGCCATTTTGCAGACAAGAAGCTCAACGGGAGAGTGGAGCATATCATGTCTTTTCTCTTCGGGGGTCATCATCTGGAAATATCATCCTTACTATTTACTTTATATATAAGTATATTATACCAAATCGGAAGAAATTGTCAAGCGTGCGGCGGCGTATAACCGCTGTCAGACCGTTAAGATTTACGGCATAAAGCCTGTTTTTCAGAGGTATCTTGACATTATTCCCCATATGTGCTATATTTAAATAGCATTTAAAGCGGCGCAAAAAAGTGACACCACATCTGTAGGTGTCTTTTTTTTACGGCAAGAAAGGATCTTCCCCATTATGCAAGGCGTTAAAACAAAAGCTGCAAAAGCGGCTTTTCCCTACACTCTTCCCATACTTACAGGCTTCCTGTTTCTGGGCATCGCCTACGGCGTTTATATGAACAGTCTGGGGTTCTCATTCGTTTATCCGATGATAATGAGCGTTACTATATTTGCAGGCTCTATGGAATTTGTGGCAGCGACCATGCTGCTGAGCAAATTTGACCCGCTGGCAGCCTTTGTCACAACGCTTATGGTAAACGCCCGTCATCTTTTCTACGGCATTTCCATGCTGGAAAAGTACAACGTCAAGGGCTTTCGTAAGATATACCTTATCTACGGGATGTGCGATGAATCCTTTTCAATAAACTGCTCCGTTGACGCTCCCGAGGGCGTTGACAAGGGCTGGTTCATGTTCTTTGTGACCCTGTTCAATCAGGCATACTGGGTTTTCGGTGCCACCCTCGGAGGACTGCTGGGAAACCTTATCACCTTTGATACAAAGGGGCTTGATTTCGTTATGACAGCCCTGTTCATAGTCATCTTCACCGACCGCTTCATGGCACGCCGTGTCCACCTCCCCGCACTGCTGGGACTGGGGCTTACGACGCTGTGTCTGGTGATCTTCGGCAGCGATAACTTCATCATTCCCTCAATGATAGCCATTCTGCTCTCCCTGACCATTTTCAGAAAGAAGCTCGACCTGCCAGAGGAAATGCTGAAAAAGCCCGACAGATCATAAAAGGAGGATAAGAAAATGACTATCGCACAGCAGATAATCACAATAGGGGCTGTTACTCTCGGAACACTTTGCACAAGGTTTCTGCCGTTCATCATCTTTCCTGCGGGAAAGGAAACGCCGAACTACATAAAATATCTGGGAAAGGTGCTTCCCTGCGCCGTTACGGGGCTTCTGGCAATATACTGCTACAAGTCCGTTTCGGTCACATCATACCCTTTCGGACTGCCCGAATTTATCGCAGGAGGACTTACGGCAGGGCTTCACTTCCGGAAGAAAAATATGTTTCTCTCCATTGCGGCGGGAACCATATGCTATATGCTGCTCATAAGATTTATTTTTGCATAATTTAAAATGCAAATATTCATAATGACTTTGCATCATCATCTCAGGTCATATTTTAAAAGTCAAACGGCAAAAATACAGTCAAGTTGGGTTAACACATCGTTAATTATATGTGTAAACTGACCAATACAGCCCTATATATAGTGTAAAATACCATTTTTTTAACATTGACTTTTAAGGCAAAAAATTGTAAAATATAGGTGTAATTAAAGTTGTATATGTAAAATCTGTGCAGTCTGTGATGTATTTTACAGCTCCGATCCATGATTTTGCGTACAAGATTACCCCGCTGGCATGAACCGTCGTAATGCTATGCGGTAAAAAATCCCACCGACGGAGAAACAAGGGGTTTACAATGAAAACTTCAAAGAAAATTCTTGCACTTAGTCTTGCTGCCTGCATGACTGTACCTTTCTTTACAGCTTGCGGCGATAATTCCACAAGCGGCGATGCTGCTTCCACCGACGCTGCAGCAGCTGACAACGGCGCAGCAGCTTCCACAGGCGCTTCCTTCAAGATCGGCGGTATCGGTCCTATCACAGGCGGCGCTGCTGTTTACGGTCAGGCTGTAAAGAACGCAGCTGAGATGGCTGTTGAGGAGATCAACGCAGCAGGCGGTATCAACGGCTACCAGATAGACTTCAAGTTCGAGGACGATGTTCACGATGCAGAGAAGTCCGTAAACGCTTACAACACCCTTAAGGACTGGGGCATGCAGATGCTCATGGGTACCGTTACTTCTACTCCCTGCCAGGCAGTAGTTGAGGAGTCCCACAACGACAATATGTTCCAGCTCACTCCTTCCGGCTCCGCAATCGAGAGCATTAAGTATGACAACGCATTCAGAGTTTGCTTCTCCGATCCTAACCAGGGTGTCGGCGCAGCTCAGTACATCGGTCAGAACAACCTTGCTGAAAAGGTAGCAGTTATCTACAACAGCTCCGATGTTTACTCTTCCGGTATTTACGAGAAGTTCGCTGCAGAAGCTGCAAATCAGCCCTTCGAGGTAGTTGCTGCAGAAGCATTCACCGATGACTCCAAGACTGACTTCACCGTTCAGCTCCAGAAGGCTAAGGACGCAGGCGCTGACCTTATCTTCCTTCCTATCTACTATCAGGAAGCATCTCTTATCCTCCAGCAGGTAGCTGCTATGGATTATTCTCCCAAGTTCTTCGGCTGCGACGGCCTTGACGGTATCCTTGCAGTTGAAAACTTCGACCTCAGCCTTGCTAAGGGCGTAATGCTTCTTACTCCTTTCGCAGCTGATGCTCAGGACGATCTTACTCAGAAGTTCGTAACCTCCTATCAGGAAAAGTACGGAGAGGTTCCCAACCAGTTCGCTGCCGATACATATGATGCAATGTACATCATCAAGGCTGCTGCCGAAAAGGCAAACGTAACACCCGATATGTCCGTTTCCGATATCTGCGATGCTATGAAGGCTGCTATGACCGAGATCACTTATGACGGTCTTACCGGTACAGGCATGACATGGAGTGCAGACGGCGAGCCCTCCAAGGCTCCTAAGGCTGTTGTAATCGACATTGCTGAGGACGGCACTGGTTCCTACAAGGCAATGTGATCTGACTTATAAAGTCTGATAGTTTTATCCGCATAATATTACCGTCGGTGTCGATATTTTGATACCGGCGGTTTATGTGGTTATAAGGACTTGTATTTTCAGCTTTAAAAAACCGAAAAGCAGAAGGAAATCCGAATATTTCCTTCCGCTTTTGAGTTTTTTAAACTTAAGATTCAACGAAAACTCAAAACAAAATAAACATTAGAATGGGGATTGAGAAAATGAGCTTTCTGAATTACTTGATCAACGGTCTCAGCCTGGGAAGCGTTTATGCGATCATTGCTCTTGGCTACACAATGGTTTACGGTATCGCAAAAATGCTGAACTTCGCTCACGGCGACATTATCATGGTAGGTGCATATGTGGTGTTCCTCTGCATGAAGAACGCAGGCCTTAGCCCTATAGTCAGCATTATCATCGCAATGATCGCCTGCACCGTGCTTGGCGTTGTCATCGAAAAGGTGGCATATAAGCCTCTCAGAAACGTAAGCTCCTCGCTGGCGGTGCTTATCACAGCCATCGGTGTCAGCTACCTGCTCCAGAACCTTGCACTGCTCATATTCGGCGCAGACGCAAAGTCCTTCACATCGGTAGTTTCACTCAAGCCCATAAAGCTTTTTGACGGTCAGGTATCTATCACGGGAGAAGCTGTGGTAACTATCATCACCTGTATCGTTATCATGGTTGGTCTTACCCTCTTTGTCAACAAGACAAAGGCAGGAAAGGCAATGCAGGCAGTTTCCGAGGACAAGGGTGCGGCTCAGCTCATGGGCATCAACGTAAATGCCACAATAACCCTTACCTTTGCTATCGGCTCCGCTCTTGCGGCAGTTGCAGGCGCTCTCATGTGCTCCGCATATCCCAACCTTACCCCTTATTCAGGCACAATGCCCGGTATCAAAGCATTCGTTGCAGCGGTATTCGGCGGAATCGGCTCTATCCCCGGCGCTATGATCGGCGGACTGCTCATCGGCGTTATCGAGATAATCGGCAAGGCCTACATCTCCTCTCAGATCACTGATGCTATCGTGTTCGCTATCCTCGTTATCGTTCTTCTGGTAAAGCCTACGGGTATCCTCGGCAAGAACATTCAGGAAAAGGTATAAGGAGGGCTGATGATGAGTAACGTTAAAACAAAACCTGCTAAAAAGCTTACAAAGTCCACAACGGACAGCCTGATAAACTACGGCATCGTTATCGTGCTCTACATAATAATGATGATAATGCAGGCAACAGGCAATCTTTCAAGCTCCATGAAGGGCTTTCTCGTTCCCGTTTGTATCTATGTTATAATGGCAGTTTCCCTTAATCTGGTTGTCGGAATCCTTGGCGAGCTGAGCCTTGGCCACGCAGGCTTTATGTGCGTGGGTGCCTACACCAGCGCGATCTTCTCAAAGCTTACAGAATCCACCATTACAGCAGCTCCCCTGAGATTTACTCTTGCAATTCTTGTAGGTGCATTTTTTGCAGCTGTCTTCGGAATACTGATCGGAATCCCCGTTCTCCGTCTTAAAGGCGACTACCTTGCTATCGTAACACTGGCATTCGGCGAGATAATCAAGAACGTGGTAAACATCATCAACTTCGGCGTTGACTCCAACGGCTGGCATTTCTCCACCAAGAGCACCATGGAGCTTGGTCTTGAGGCTGACGGAAACGTCATCATCAAGGGCGCTCAGGGTATCTCGGGCACACCTAAGGACGCAAACTTCACCGTGGGCGTTATCCTCGTTCTCCTTACACTGTTCATCGTTCAGAACCTTATCAAGTCCAGAGACGGCCGTGCTATCATGGCGATAAGAGATAACCGCATCGCTGCCGAATCCGTGGGAATCAACATCACAAAGTACAAGCTCATGGTATTCACTATCTCCGCTTCTCTTGCAGGCGCAGCAGGTGCGCTCTACTCCCACAACTACGCAACACTTACCCCCGCAGGCGACAAGTTCAACTACAACGCATCTATCATGATACTGGTTTACGTGGTACTCGGCGGAATCGGAAACATCAGAGGCTCCGTTATCGCAGCCATCGTTCTGTATATCCTCCCCGAAAAGCTCCGCTTCATCGGCGACTACAGAATGCTGGTATATGCAATCGTGCTTATCATCGTAATGCTTATGAACTGGGCTCCCAAGGCACAGGAATATAAGCAGATGATCGCTTATAAATTCAAGAGCAAGTTTGGCAAGAACAAGGAGGAAGCTGCGGAATGAATATGTTAGAGGTATCAAATCTGAGCATTTCCTTCGGCGGTCTTAAAGCCGTAAGCGAATTTAATCTTACTATCAAAAAGGGTCAGCTTTACGGTCTTATCGGCCCCAACGGCGCAGGAAAGACCACAGTGTTCAATATGCTGACAGGCGTTTACAAGGCTGACACAGGCTCCATTATCCTTGACGGCACAAACATCACAAAGATGAGCACCATTGAGGCAAACCGTGCGGGTATCGCAAGAACATTCCAGAATATCCGTCTTTTCAAGGAGCTTTCAGTTATCGACAACGTTAAGGTCGGTCTCCACAATCACCATTCCTACAGCACATTTGAGGGCGTGTTCCGTCTCCCCAAATACTTCAAGGTAGAAAAGGAAATAGAAGAAAGAGCGCTGGAGCTTCTCAATGTCATGGGTCTTGAGGGGGAAAGAGACGTTATCGCTTCAAACCTCCCCTACGGAAAGCAGCGTAAGCTGGAGATCGCCCGTGCTCTTGCCACCGACCCCAAGCTTCTGCTTCTGGACGAGCCTGCAGCAGGCATGAACCCCAACGAAACCGCCGAGCTGATGGACACTATCCGCTTTGTACGTGAAAATTTTGATATGACTATCCTGCTTATCGAGCATGATATGAAGCTTGTTTCGGGAATCTGCGAAGAAGTCACTGTACTGAACTTTGGTCAGGAGCTTGCTCATGGCAAGACATCTGACGTTCTCAACGATCCCAGAGTTATCACCGCATATCTTGGCGAATAATAAGGAGGCTCATAAAATGTCATTGCTCACTATCGAAAATCTTGAAGTATTTTACGGCGTTATCAATGCTATCAAGGGCATTTCCTTTGAAGTAAACGAGGGCGAGATAATCGCACTCATCGGCGCAAACGGCGCAGGAAAAACAACTATCCTTAACACAATCACAGGTCTTGTCCCCGCAAAATCAGGCTCCATAAAGTTTGAGGACAAGGATCTGCTCAAAACTCCTGCACACAAGATCGTAAGCATGGGCATCGCCCACGTTCCCGAGGGACGACGCATTTTCCAGCAGCTCACGGTTTTCGAGAACCTTAAGCTGGGCGCTTACACCCGAAAGGACAAGAAAGAGATCGCCGATACTCTGGAACTGGTCTATGAGCGCTTCCCCCGTCTTAAAGAGCGCCGCACCCAGATCGCAGGAACCCTTTCCGGCGGCGAGCAGCAGATGCTTGCAATGGGCAGAGCGCTTATGTCCCACCCTAAGATAATCCTTATGGACGAACCTTCAATGGGTCTCTCCCCTCTTTATGTAACAGAGATATTTGATATTATCCGCTCGGTAAACGAATCGGGCACAACAGTTCTTCTGGTTGAGCAGAACGCTAAAAAGGCACTTTCCATCGCAAACAGAGCATATGTTCTTGAAACAGGAAAGATAGTTCTTTCGGGAGACGCTCACGAGCTTATGAACAACGACTCCGTAAAGAAAGCATATCTTGGCGAATAATATGGGGATACCCTATAAAGAAAGGATAAGGATCATGGACAACCTTGTAATTACAATAGCAAGAGAATTCGGCAGCGGCGGACGCTCCATCGGCAAAACGCTCAGCGAAAAGCTTTCCATTCCCTATTATGACAAGGATCTTATAAAGCTTGCCTCCGAGGACAGCGGCATAAACGAGGCTCTTTTCGGTCTGGCTGACGAAAAAGCAAAGTCGTGTCTTTTCAAAAAAGTAAAGGTTTATGAGGGTGATGTTATCACTCCGGAAAGATCCGATTTTACCTCTCAGGAAAATCTTTTCAACTTCCAGGCAAAGGTCATAAAGGACCTGGCAGATGAAAAAGCTCCCTGCATCATCATCGGAAGGTGTGCGGATTTTGTCCTTGCTGACAGAGCCAATGTGCTGAGAATTTACATCTGGGCTGACAAGGAAACCTGCATCAACAATTCCATGAAGGTCTGCGGCTATGACCGCAAGGAAGCCGAAAAGCAGGTTGAGAAGATTAACCGTGAGCGCAGCGCTTATTATAAGGCTCACACAGGCAACGAGTGGACAGACGTGAGAAATTACGACCTGTGCCTCAATACCAGCCAGCTTGGCTTTGACAGATGTATCAAGATCATTGAGAGCTACATTGACATAATGAACAAGTGATAATAACACAGATTGCTGCGGTTTTCCGCAGCAATTTTTTTGAGGGGTATGTTATGCACGGTCTTGGTACGATAGTAAACGCCGCTGCCATTGTGGCAGGCAGCCTTATACTAATCACCAATAAAACTATAGACAAAAAATCATCGCATAATCCATATACGCAAGATTATGCTCAATTTTTTGTATAGTTTTTAATTGGTGCTTAGTATTATAGGAATGATATTCAAGTCAAAAATAAGCAAGCGCTTTCAGGACATTATAATGCAGGTAATGGGTCTGGCGGTAATGTTCATAGGAGCTTCAGGCGCTCTGCGAGGGATATTCACTGTAAAGGACGGTTTCCTTGAAACAGGCGGCACAATGCTGATGATAGCATCCCTTACCATAGGAGCGCTGCTGGGCGAGCTTATAAACATTGAGGCTCAGATGGAACGCTTCGGCGAATGGCTCAAGGACATGGCAAAAAGCAGCGGAGATACCAAGTTCGTTGAGGGCTTTGTGACCGCTTCCCTGACAGTCTGCATAGGAGCATGGCAATAGTCGGCTCCATTGAGGACGGCATCTCGGGCAATCACGACACGCTCTTTGCAAAGGCAGCCCTTGACCTTGTTATCGTAATGGTATGCGTGGCATTCTCAGCCATTCCCGTTGCAATTCTCCAGGGCATCGTAACCATATGCGCAGGCTTTATCGCCCCCATAATGAACGACAGCATTATTGCAAACATCTCGTTCATCGGCTCAATGCTCATATTCTGCATGGGCGTTAACCTTTCCTTCGGCAAGAAATTCAAGGTGGGCAATATGCTGCCTGCTATAATAATCCCTTTTATATACGGACTTATTGCAGGATAAAATGCCATTGTATTTTATAACCTCAATCAAATAACACAAAAGCGGTACCGCCCTTTCGGACGATACCGCTATTTTTATGTGTTCATATTGTCATTATGCTCTGGGAGTTGCATATACAACATCGGAGCTGCTGAGGTTTGTCCAGTTGCCGTTTACGCAGGCACGTACTGCAAAGCCGTAGTTGATGCCGTTTACCAGTCCCGAAACTGTGTAGGAAGTGGAGTAAACTGTTGCAACACTGTTATAATCGCCGTTGATGTAGGTATATACCATGTATCTGTCGGCGCCGTTTACTGCTGTCCACTGGAGGGAAACATATCCGTTGCCTGCTGCCGCACTGGTGATCTTAGGAGTTGAGGAGTAAGTAAGAGGTGTGCAGTAAACTATGTCAGAACCTGTGTAGCTTGTCCATGTGCTGCCCACATATGCTCTTACCAGGAAGCCGTATCTGATGCCGCCTACAAGACCCTGAACATTGTAGCTTGTGCCTGTTACGGTGGCTACCCGATTCATGGAGCCGTTGATGTAGGTGTAGATAGCATATCTGGAAGCGCCTGTTACAGCTGTCCACTTGAGGGATACGCTCTCAACGCCTGCGGTTGCACTGGTTATCTTAGGTGAAGAGGGAGCTGTGGGAGTTGCATAAACGATATCGGAAGATGTAACAGCAGACCATGCGCCGTTTACGTAAGCCTTGACTGCAAAGCCGTACTTGATGCCGTTTGCGAGGTTCTTTACTGTCATAGATGTCGCTGTGGTGGTTCCTCTGTTAGTCCACTGACCGTTCAGATAAGAGTAAACCGCATACTTGGAAGCTCCGCTTATGCCCGACCATGTAAGTGTTACCTGACCGTTACCGGCTGCTGCCTTTGTGATCTTGGGCTTTGTGCTTACTGCGGGAGTTGCATAAACGATATCGGAAGATGTAACGGTACTCCATGCGCCGTTTACATAAGCCTTGACTGCAAAGCCGTACTTGATGCCGTTTGCGAGGTTCTTTACTCTCATAGATGTTGCTGTGGTGCTGCCTCTGTTGGTCCACTGACCGTTGATAACGGAATAAACCGCATATCTGGTAGCTCCGTTTACAGATGTCCATGTAAGTGTTACCTGACCGTTATCGGGAGTTGCCTTTGTGATCTTGGGCTTTGTGCTTGCAGCGGGAGTTGCATAAACGATATCGGAAGATGTAACGGAAGTCCATGAGCCGTTTACATAAGCCTTAACCGCAAAGCCGTATCTGATGCCGTTTGCAAGACCTGTTACTGTCATGTATCCGTTTCTGGTGTATCCGTGGTTCTGCCACTGACCGTTGATAACGGAATATACTGCATAATTGGTAGCGCCGCTTACGCCCGACCATGAAAGTGTAACCTGACCGTTATCGGGAGTTACCTTTGTGATCTTGGGCTTGTTTGCAGCTGTGGGAGTTGCATAAACGATATCGGAGCTTGAAACGGAAGACCATGCACCGTTTACCAGTGCCTTTACTGCGAAGCCGTACTTCAAGCCGCCTGTAAGACCTGTAACGGTCATGCTTGTAGCTGTGGTGTAGCCTCTGAGCACCCACTGATTGTTATTCTTGGTATAAACCGCATAATTGGTAGCGCCGCTTACAGCTGTCCATGTAAGATAAGCCTGACCGCTGCCGGGAGTTACCTTGGTGATAACGGGCTTGGGAGAATAAGTGGGAGTTGCATATACCACGTCGTTTGCGGTATAGGAGCTGAGGTTGCCGTTGATATAGTAACGTACCAAAAATCCGTAGCGGACGTTATTTGTAAGTCCTGTTACGGTGTAGGTATTGCCTGTGGTAGCACCTATATATGTAAGATAGCCGTTCATATAGGTATAAACGTTGTACTGTGATGCTGAGGGTATCTTGCTCCACTGGAGTGTTGCTGTTCCGTTTATTGCGGAAGTTACCTTTAGGTTAAGAGCATTGGGAGAAGCAGGGTCGTTCTTCACGCAGCTGGGAAGAGTGATGTTGGTGTAATACCTGTTCATCACGGTGTAGTTGATGTTGTGGCGTGAATCAAGGCTCTGGAAGTATGTGGTGCTCTTATTGCAGTATCTGCTGTCAATATAGCTGCCCTGATCCATCATGCTGACATCTATCTCGTACCAGTCGTTGAATATCTTTACTCTGTTCCATGCGTGGTTTTCGGTGATGACTGTGATACAGTCAAGACCTGCCGCATTGCAGAAATATGTCATTGTCATGGCATATCCGCTGCCGTAGCACTGTCTGTCAAGAAGTGCACCTGCGATAGACTGGTGATGAGCGCCTGTGGAATATGATACCGCATTTGCTATCTTCTGATATATCGCCTGCTCCTTGGCAAGGTCATTGGTGTATTTGTTGATATCAGCCATCCATGTGTTGGTGATGCTGTTGATGCTGTTGTAAGCATTTCTTCTTACGGTACCGTTCTGGTAATCGGAATACATCATGGGGTAAACAAAGTTCTGACCGAATCTGTAGCCGTTTGTAAGGAAGAAATACTGGGGATTTGAGTAGTAGAACATATACAGTATCTGCTCAAGACGTGAGCTGGAGATGCTGTTGGAATCGAAGGAAACGTAGTCGATGTACTGAGATGTGTAGGTCTGGCTGGAAGAAAGCACTGCGTTGCAGGCATTTGCCAGATTGTTATACAGAGTACGTTCGGCTGAGTTCAGCTGATTGTAGAAATAGCTTGTGTTATAGCGATAGGTAGCATCAAGGGTCTCACTGTAAACATCGCCCTCATTCAGAGCTTTGTCCCTGTCTATCATCTCTCTGATAGCTGCCATATCGTCATCGTCGGTGTAGATGCCCTCAACACCAACATCGGGGAGAACCATGTTGGAATCCTCTGCCATAATATCCTCAGCGGACTTTCCTGTCTGAGCAGTATCATCTGTTGTCTCGACAGTCTCAGTCTCATCTGGTTCGGTGACATCAGGTTCTGTTACATCGGGTTCTGTGACATCAGGTTCTGTTACATCAGGCTCGGTTACGTCTGGTTCGGTTACGTCAGGCTCGGTTACGTCTGGTTCTGTTACATCTGGATCTGTTACGTCAGGTTCAGTTACGTCAGGTTCAGTTACGTCGGGTTCAGTTACGTCGGGTTCTGTTACATCTGGATCTGTTACGTCAGGTTCGGTGATGTCGGGTTCGGTCACGTCGGGCACAGTTACTTCAGTTACAGCAGGAACATTTTCGTCAGTGCCCGCAGGGACATCTGCAAAAACGGTTACTGTACACTGGAGAGCTGTCAGTGCCGCCATAGACGCAGCCGCAATGACTTTTGTTACACGTTTCTTCATTATGACCATCCTTTCCAATGGATATTGTACTTATCAACAGGCAGCTTCATCGCATACTGTCTTTAGTATAATTATACACCATTTTTTCAACGAATGCAATAATTTTGGTATCAAAAGAAATCACAATTTGGTTAAAAATGTAACAAAGTAAAAACGCAGCCGCCCATTTTCGGACGGCTGCGTGCAGCATATCATGTCGTTTGACTGACAGGAAGTATTTGAGTAAAAAGCTTATTCAGCGTCGTTATAAACCTTGATCTCTTCATCAACGATGGAGTAGTATTCTTCACGAGCCTGTACCCAGTCCTCAAACTGCTCGTTTGCAATTCCCTCATAGAGAACGGTCATAAGAGTATCGGACATATAGGTACTGAGGCCATAGCCGTAATCATAAGCCTGAACGAACTGGTCGGGATCGTAGAAGTTCATAGCGATATCATACATCTCGGAAGTCCAGCCGTCGTTGTTCTTTAGGAACTTCTCCTTGGTAGCTTCAACATACTTTTCATCGTAGTTAACGGTTCTGTTGCAGTCGAACCATGCCTTTACGCAGTCTGCATTTTCGGAACCCTTTACCCACATATAAGCAAATACCTTGTTGGAAACATAGTACTTGTCGGAATCAGGATCCTTGGGGAAAGGAACTATCTGGATAACATCATCAGGGCAGGACTTTGCAGCAGCATTGTATGCCCATGTACCCATGGAGTAGAAGAGGATACTGTCATCAACGAAAGCAGACTCGCCGCCGATCCAGCCTCTCTTGATAAGGTTGTTCTTGAAGATATCCTCCAGAACGCCCTGAGCCCTTTCGATCTTCTGGCTTCTCAGGTTGTTGCCGAACTTGGTTCCGTCATATGTTACCATGGTCTCGCCTGAGGTGTAAACGAAAGCGTTTGCCCACCAGCCGCCGATGCCGTATCTTTCGGAACCGGAGTCGTTGCTCTCAACGTAGGTCTTCATCATATCAACAAAGGTGTTCCAGTCCCACTCACCGTTGAGGTAAAGCTCATAGGGATCCTCAAAGCCGTTGTCAGCCATGGTGGTCTTGTTGTACATAAGCACCTGAGTATCGTTGAAGCTGTATCCCAGAGGTGCGATGTAATGCTCGCCCTTCCAGATAAAGCTGTCAGCAGTGTCCTTAACGGCAGCCCACTTGGGGTCGTCCCAGTTAACAAGGGAGTCGATAGCCTGATACTGACCCTTGGAAATGTCATAGGGGAAGGTTCTCCACTCATAAGCAAAGATATCGGGAGATGTACCGCCGAGGATAGAGGTTGCCAGGTCATCAAAGCGCTTGTCGCTTGTTGTGGGCATATACTCTATCTTAGCGCCGTAGGTATCTTCAAAAAGTGCAAGCTCGGGGCTTCTCTCGGGAGAGTCGTTTGTGGGGTTAAGGTCGTAAATGCCAAGCCACTTCAGGGTCTTGCCGCTGATATCAACATCAAGGGTCTCATCAAGAGCATCTACCTCGATATCGTCGCCTGTCCACTCGGTAGCCGCAGTGGTGGTAACATCGGCAGTGGTGGTATCCCCTGTTGAAGCGGTATCGCCCTCGGTGCTTCCGCCGCAGGCGGTAAGTGAAGCGGTAAGGGAAAGTGCCAGTATTCCTGCTGTAAGCTTCTTATAATTCATTTTTCAATATCCTCCTTAAATTCGGTTTATAAAAGCTTTATTTTGAAATCGTTTGCACATTTTGCATGTCACTGTTTGTAATTACTGTCTTTATTTTTTACATCATAGCATATTATGCAAATAAAGTCAACAAGTTTTTGAGTTTTCGGCTTGCTTTTATATCTTTTGCACAAATGCAGGTATGATTTTTTGCATTTTTGAAAAATCGAAAACGATTAAAAAAGCAGCAGGTCAAAAAAATTGCCTGCTGCCGATTTATATGTTCAGATGTTAATATTGTTATTTTCTGTTCCTGTCGATAAGGTCCTTTTCCGCCTTGGTTATCTGCATATATTCCGCATTAAGCTCATCGGGGGAAGAGAAGCCCTTTTTCATTGCCGCAAAGCAAAGGCTCGATGCAAGCGGAGAATTTAGCAGAGGTGCTGCCCTGAACACAATTTCATTATCCGCAGCCTTTACCGCCTCCGCACTGTAATCTCCCGTGCAGACAACAGCACCCTTGCGGGCACATTCATTCAGGCGGGCTGCAAGCTCCTCCACAGTGATTATCTCGTCATCTGAGAGCCTTTCCACATTTCCAAGATAGTCGGACTCAAAAAATGCGGAATAGACCAGATTCTGCCTTGCGTGCATAACGGAGCATATAACAGTGTCCGTTCCGCTGAAATTATACGCCAGCGATTCCAGCGCAGATACTCCCGCACAGGGCTTATCCAGCGCAAAGCAAATCCCCTTCACTGCGGAAATGCCGATCCTCAGACCCGTGTATGACCCCGGGCCGCTCACAGCCGCAAAGCCGTCTATCTCCTCAAGCTTTTTGCCCGAATCCTCCAGCATTTTCTTCACCATGGGAAGAATTACCTGAGAATGGGTAAGCTTTGTTACAAACGTATTCTGAGCAAGAACAGCATCTTCGGTGCAGAGCGCACATGAAGCGGTCTTTCCCGATGTGTCAATTCCAATTACCAGCAAATCTATCAGCTCCATTAGGGTCGGTGACGGTTATTTTTCTGCCGTCCCCGCCTGTTGATTCAAGTTCAATAGTTATGACAGAGCTGTCCAGCTCGTCCTCGATATTCTCCGACCATTCAGCCGCAATGACCGCATCGTCGGACATATAATCAAAATATCCCGTGGTTTCCAGATCTTCGCCGCCGCTTATGCGGTACATATCGAAATGATACAGTGAAAGCCCGCTGCCGTGATACTCATTGACAATGGAAAATGTAGGCGATGAAACGTTGTCGGGAAGCCCCATTCCCAGAGCGATGCCACGGGTGATGGTGGTCTTTCCTGCGCCCAGTCCGCCCTTGTAGGCAATTATCTCGCCGCCTTTAAGACGGGAGCCTATCTGCCTGCCAAGCTCTATGGTCTCCTCAGGGGAATTTGTGTAAAAGACTTTCTTGAACGGCTCCATAGTTATGACGCATACCCCTTTGACGGAATATGCGTCCTCCTCTCATTTTTTTAATTTCAGCCCTAGTCACGCATGGATTTAAGCAGACTGTCAGCGTCTGCGGCAGCATTCATAAGCGACCTCAGCTCTTCGGTAAGGTCACGCTTTTTCTCTGCCTTTTCAGCCTTTGCCGCCTTTTCCTCATCGGGGATAAGGTCGTCCATGGTTATTACGGGGATACCGTCGTCCTCAGGAGCTGCCTCGGGAGCTTCATTCTGAACTTCCTGCTCCTCAGGCTCTTCTTCGGTCTTAGGCTTCTTGTGACAGGCAATGACCGCATGATTTTTCGATGCGGATACGTTCATTACCCTGAATGTCTCGCAGAAGAACGAGATATCATCGTCCTCCAGAGAGCGTATCTTATATCTTTTCCTGTCTGCATAGCCGTATTTCTCGGTGCAGATTATGTCAAATCCGAAAAGCGGAGTTCTCACGCCGATGCAGCCTATCTCCAGTTCGCTGACGTTTTCAAAAATTATCTCCGCATTGAATTTTACAGGCTCATTGCTGTAAAAGGTCATTCTTATGAAAGGCACCTTTACGCCCTCGCTGCCGATGCCGCTGTAATAGCTGAAATCGCCGAAAGCGTCAAAATTGTACCAGTAAAAGTCCTCGGAAAGGTCGGTTATCTGCTCGATACCGTATATCTCGCCGAAATTCTTTCGCAGAGCGCAGTGCTCCTCGTTCATGGGCATGGATTTTTTCATACCCACAGCCAGCTTCTCAAAACCCATACCCTCATACCATTTTATAAGGCTGTCCTCACAGAAAAGCTGAACATTGAGCTTGTAAATGCCTGTCTGGCAGTATTCCACCAGCCGCCTTACTATCTCGGCGCCGATGCCGTGCCTGCGGTAATCGTTCCTTACGCAGATACCGCTCATAACAGCGGCAATAAGTCCGTCGGAAGCAACTCTGCCCAGACCTATGAGCTTGTCGCCGTCATAAGCATATATTGAGTAGAAGCTGGCGTTTGCCTTTGCAATATCCTCATCTGTATATCCGGGAAGCTGGTACCATTCCAGTGATTTGTAAAGATCGATGGTATCTTCGGGCTTTTTAAGCGCTGAAAGATATTCTATTTCCACAAATATTACCACCCTTCTGAGAATTTTGTCAAAAGACAAATTAATACTGATCTTTAATCAACCTATAGTCAAATTCGCCATCTAAAACTCAGCCACCCGTCGTCAAACTCCCTTGCAAGGCGGCAAGCCTTGCTGCAGTCGCTTTCCCGGATTGACTGTGCTTTATCTGCCGCCTTTGGCTACAGAACGATTAAAGATAAGTATATCGCCCCAACGAAACATTATCACGGCATAAAAAATATAAACAGTAAATATTACTGTTTATATTTTACCATATTTAATACACAGGGTCAAGCACTATTTAGCATTTGTATTATTACAAATTTATAATTGTCAAACAAAAGCTGATTGACACTGCATATTTTGTTAAAATTGCTCAAATCATATAAGACCTTTAAGCTCACGCCTGAGCCTTGCCACAGGCAGACCCACAACGTTGAAAAAGTCGCCTCTGATACCCTTTACCAGTGTGCAGCCCTCGGACTGGATACCGTAAGCCCCAGCCTTGTCCATAGGGTCGCCCGTTGCGATGTAGGCACGTATCTCCTCATCGGTCAGGGGATAAAAGTCAACCTCGGTACACTGGGAAAAGCTTTTCTCGCCGTCCTTTGAGCATATGCACACGCCTGTTATGACCTTGTGGGTATGCCCCGAAAGCCTGCTCAGCATTTCAAAGGCGTTTTCCTCATTCTTGGGCTTGCCCATTATCTCACCGTCAAGGATCACTATAGTATCGCAGCCGATAACAACATCCTCAGGGTGAGCCTTTGCCACAGCTCTTGCTTTCTGCACCGCAAGATACTCCGATGCCTTTTCGGGGGCTATCTCGGGCGGAATTGTCTCGTCAATATCCGCAGGGCATATCTCAAAATCGGGAACGGCAAATTTCAGAAGCTCCTGCCGTCTGGGTGAAGCGGAAGCCAGCAGAACCGACATTATATTACCCCCAGTTTTCTGCCCAGCTCGTTGAATTCATCATCGGGAAAAGGCATCCATTCATTTTCATATTCACGGCGTCTCTCGCCCTCGGAATAGAGCTTGAAAGCACCGTATATCTCTGCAGCAAGCTGTTTAAGGTCAGTCTGAGCCGCAAAAGCTTCCTCACACTTGTCCTTATCAAAGGCGCCTTTAAGATCCTCCTTGCTGAGATATATCTTAAAAAGTCCAGAGCCGTTTATCTCAACAGCCCACGCCACAGGCTCATTATCAAGGACGGCATAAAAGCTGCCGTCCCCCGATAATGCGTCGGAACACGCCTTTATGAGCTGACGGGCGCTGTCCGTTTTCCACACATCTGTTGCCAGAATGCAGAAAACGTCGCTGCCCATATCAAAGGTCACATTGAGCCAGCCTGCAATTATCTCATCAACAGTAAATCTCATATCACTTATTTGCGGCGTTCTTTTCGTCGTTATGCTTGTTGATAAGATCCATGCCAACGATAGCAAGACTGAACAGGAGAATGAGCTTCAGAGCAAAGCCCAGAACATCAAAAAGAACAAAGATAAATTTTTTCATTGAACATTTCCTTTCAAAATCAAAGAGAAAATCACGCAAAAGGATTTTCGGACTTGTAGAGCATTCCCTTGGGCTGATTGAAGCCGATGCTTGCCACGCCAAGATATCTGAACACATTGAACAGAGCCTTGCCGTTGTGAGCAAAGGTCACAGCGCCGTGGTGAGGGAATCTGCCCTCGATAAGCACATGGCGGTAAAATCTTCCCATTTCGTTGATGGCAAAAATTCCAATGCCGCCGAAGGAACGTGTGGCAACAGGGAGTATCTCGCCCTCTGCAACGTATGCCGCAAGCTGAGCGTCAGCTGTGGACTGGAGGCGGAAGAAAGTTATCTGAGAGGGAATGATATCGCCCTCGAGAGTACCTCTTGTGATATCAGGCTCCTTATCAGGCTCCAGACCTCTGTGCATGATGAGCTGATACTTCATCTCGCAGGAGGTAAGCTTCTTTGCGGTGGTGTTTCCGCAGTGGAAGCCCATGAATGTGTCTGTATGAGCATAAGTGAACTTGCCCTTGATGTCATTCTCGTAAATGTCCGCAGGAACAGTGTTGTTGATATCAAGCAGTGTTACCGCATCATCGGAAACGCACTGTCCTATGTACTCGCTTACAGCTCCCCAGATATCTACCTCGCAGGAAACGGGAATGCCTCTTCCCGTAAGGCGGCTGTTAACATAGCAGGGAACGAAGCCGAACTGTGTCTGGAAAGAAGGCCAGCACTTGTTTGCGAAGATAACAAATTCTCTTTCGCCCTTGTGCTCCTCAGCCCAGTCAAGGAGAGTTATCTCATACTGAGCAAGCTTGGGAAGAATGCCGGGCATCTTGTTGCCCTGTCCCAGCTCCTCAGCCATTTCGGCAACGACCTTTTCGATCCTTGCATCGCCTGCATGAGCATTGAATGCAGCAAACAGGTCAAGCTCGGAGTTTTCCTCTATCTCAGCACCCAGATCGTAGATTCGTGCGATAGGTGCGTTGCAGGCAAGGAAGTCCTGAGGACGGGGGCCAAAGGAGATGACCTTGAGCTTTGAAAGACCGAGAACGGCTCTTGCCACGGGGATAAATCCGCCTATCATATCAGCAACTTCATCGGCAGTGCCTACGGGATATTCGGGGATATAAGCCTTAACGCCTCTAAGCCCCAGGTTGTAGCTTGCGTTGAGCATACCGCAGTATGCGTCTCCTCTGCCGCCTACAAGGTTATCGCCTGTTTCCTCGGCAGCAGCCGCAAACATTACAGGCAGACCAAATCTCTTGGCAAGGAGAGTTTCGGCAGTCTCGGGGCCGAAGTTGCCCAAATATACCACCAGTGCATTTACTCCCGCTTCTTTCAGCTCTTCCACCGCTTTGAGCATATCCTTTTCGCTCTCAACTGTGGTGGGACATTCATAAACATCTATTCCCTTTGCGGAACAGGCCTTACATACGGCTGTTCTTCTGCCTGCGGAAAGGCTTGCGGGGAAGCAGTCACGGCTCACCGCAACTATTCCGAGACGTATTTCGGGCATATTCATCATCTTATTCATATTTATATCTCCTTTTTTCAGGGGCATTCCCTGTTTATTTTATTGTGTATTTCCGACAGACGGGCTGTACTGTAGGCAGTGTAACCCTCGTAATAATAGCTGTTGTCGATGCCTTTCATAAAGGTATCACGGTCGCTTATCCTGTCGGTGAGAGCCGAAGCGATGACCGCCTTGATGTCCCTGTCGCTTACGGGGCTGTGCTCCATGGCGGCAAGATAGCTTTCCTTGTCAACGCTGTTCCAGTCGGTGACTTTGCCAAGGGAGGCTTTCAGCATAAGGTCGAGCCATATGCGCATACTGCGCCCGTTGCCCTCCCTGAACGGGTGAGCAATGTTCATTTCAACATATTTTTCGATTATCTCATCAAAGCTGCTCTGGGGCATCTTTTCCACTGCCGCCAGCGCATCTTCAAGATACATGACCGAAGCAAAGCGAAATTTTCCCTTTGAGATATTGACCGTCCGCAGCTTTCCCGCAAAATCATAGATGTCACAGAAAAGGAAACGGTGTATCTCACACAAAGTGGACACTGTTCCCGCTTCAAGCGTATCAAGGAAGCCGCTTTCAAACATCACGGAAGCCTTTGTTTTGCTTATCCGCTCCTCTTCACGGGCAAGCTCCGCAGAGTTTGTGATGCCAAGCTTATTTTCAAGCATATTCTCACTCCAGTGTCGGTATATGGCTGACAGCAACGCCGTCCTTATCCACCCAGTTCATTTCCTCAAAATATTCTTCAAGGGTGACCTGCTTGTCGGTAAGGAGCTTTGCATAATATACGCCCACAAAGCGGTAATGCCAAGGCTCGTAGATTATGCCCGTAATGTCCTCCTTGCCCTCGGGATAGCGGAGGATAAAACCATAATCCGCTGCGTGCTCTTGGAGCCACTTGTACGCCTCAGTATTCTTGAAGCCGTCGTCGTTCATATCAACATATTCATCAGACATGATATCCGCCGCAAGACCTGCGTTATGCTCGCTGTAGCCGGGGAGCTGCACCTCTTTCAGAGTATCGGCATAAGCCTCATCATAGGTCATTCCCCTGTTGTCCATACGATCCTGCACGCTCTTGTCAAAGTTCTTCTGCTGATACTCCACAGAGCGGTAGGCGGACATAACTATGAGCTGATGTCCGTCCTCAGAGGCAGCCTTGAGCATCTGGGTCATATATTCGGACATTCTTGCGTCCATGTAATATTCTCTCCAGCTCTCATAGACCTTAGCAGTCTCGATGCCGTCGCAGTATTCGGCAGAAACGGGGTTTTTGCCGTTTACCAGGAACATCGCCCAAACGTTGTCCGCATCGGCAGGGTCGGGCATAGGCTCAGCCGCAGCCTCGGTCTCGGAAACATCGGTAACATCGCCATCGGACACACCGGTCTCCGGTCCCTCGGCATCAGTCACGCCAGCCTCGTCAGTTCCGTCAGACGGAAGTGTCTCGGAGCCTGCCTGCTGTGTGTCGGAAGCACCCGAAGTCTCAGTGGGAAGCTTGTTTTCAGATGTGATATCATCGGTTTTACCTTTGGAAAAATGCGCCATTAAAAACACCGCCGCAAATAAAATTACAGTTGATACCGCAAATATCCTTACGCCGTTATATTTTCTTCTTTTCCTCAATTATTATCATCCTTTTGTTATCAAAATATTGACATCTGACCGCAGAAATTGTATAATATAATTGTAGTATGTGTATGCAAACTATGTACTCATAGGCAAGGAGGCCATAAAAATGAAATGCCCGTTCTGCGGATTTGAAGATACCAAAGTTATAGATTCACGTTTTATCGACGGAAAAAAGCGCCGCCGCCGCCGCTGTACCAACTGCGGAAGGCGTTTTACCACCTACGAATGCGTTGAACTGCCCGAGTTGCTTGTTAATAAAAAGGACAACACTTATGAGCCTTTTGACAGGAACAAGCTTATCAGAGGGCTTTCATTTGCCGTCAAGAAGCGTCCCGTCCCCGGCTCTGCCATTATCGCCATTGCCGACAGCATCGAAAACTACTGCGCCAACAATATGCTCAGCCAGATATCCACAAGCGAGATAAGCGATATGGTGCTCGAGCAACTCAAAAAGCTGGACGAGGTGGCATATGTCCGTTTCGCCTCGGTAAACAAGGATTTCAACGATGTTGACTGCTTCCTTGATCTTATCAGCGACCTTCGCAAGGATAAGTAAACCGCATTATATATTATTCCCACAAATTTATATTGATACACGGGGGTATATCCCCCGTTTTTTTATTGCTGCAAGCTCTGTGCCGCCGTAAGAAGAGCTTCCTTTTCATTGGGCAGCTCCTCGTCAATGACCTTGGAAAGCAGCTTGTCAAGGGTCTCCCCTATCTGCCTGCCGCTTATGCCCAGCGCCGCAATATCATTGCCGTTGATAGCCAGCTGCCTGAGCGAAAAGCACTCATCGCTGCGAACTATCTCATATGCAATTATCTTCATGCCGTCAAGCACAGGGATACGTTCAAGGCAGAAGCACTGCTTTGCACGGTTATCGCCTTTCATGACCTCAATGAGCCGTATGAACTGCTCCATGCCCATTACCGAAACAAGGCGCCTTACCACACGCTTGCTCTCAATGGGAGTAACGTAGTGATATTTTATAAGCTCCGTCACATTTCGCACGGTCTCGCCGTTAAAATGCAGCCTTTCCATAATCTTTTCAGCCATTTCGGCGCTTTGCTTTTCATGACCGAAGAAATGCCTGTGACCCTCATCATCTGTGCGGCAGCAGGCAGGCTTTGCTATGTCATGGAACAGCAGTGCCAGGCGGACATACTTATCGGGCTTGGATTTTTCAACAGCGTGGGCAATGTGCCCCCACACGTCATATACATGATACCTGCTCTTCTGGTCAAAGCCGTTGCAGGGGGTTATCTCGGGGATAATTGTGCTGAAAACATCGCTGAATTCCATCATGAGAGTGCATGGGGCCTTTCCTGTTACAAAGCGGGTAAGCTCGCTGCTTATGCGCTCGGCTGATATCTCTTTGAGCAGATATTTCTTCTCGTGGATCGCACGGGCTGTTTCGGCGTCAATGACAAAGCCCAGCTCGGAAGCAAATCTTAGAGCACGTAGGATACGCAGTGCGTCCTCCTCAAATCTTTCGTATGGGTCGCCAACGCAGCGGACAACACGCTCGATGATATCGTCCTGACCGCCGAACTTATCCACCAGCCCTCTTTCGGGGGAATACGCCATGGCGTTCATAGTGAAATCACGCCGTGAAAGGTCGTCCTCCAGGCGGGGCGTGAAACAGACAGTATCGGGTCTGCGGTGATCGGCATATGTACCGTCAATGCGGTAGGTGGTGATCTCCACATTTTCTCCGCCGCTGACAACTGTTACGGTGCCGTGCTTTATCCCAGTTTCAATAACGGTAAAGTCCTCGAAACAGGCAGCAGTCTGCCGGGGAAGAGCGTTTGTGGTGATATCATAATCACTCGGTTCTCTGCCCATAAGCCCGTCACGGACACAGCCGCCCGCCAGATAGGCTTCATAGCCTGCGTTATGGAGTTTATCAAGTACGATACTTATGTTATCGGGTATATTTATTGTCATCTTCTGCCTTGCTCCCTTGACCGCCCAAAGCGAAAAATTTACTGTTTATTATTATAACACATATTTCTGCAAATTGCAATAATTTGTGAGAGGATTTAAAACAGCACAAATCATCAAAATGAAATTTCTGCCGCCGTTTGACAAATCACGCAGAGTATGATATAATATATGGAATAATGCTCACAATTCTCTTAGCATCGGAGTGTGAATATAAACAAATGAATATAAATGCTCGGTCACGATTGAAGCATTCGGCGACTGTTATCCTTTACGCCGTGCTGATGGCTGTGATTATCATCGGCATTATCGCCGCATGGATAATTGTCTCGGGCAGGAACAGGATAGCCATTGACGAGGTCTATGGCAATGTCATCGTGGAGCGAAGCGGCGGGCAGATAAGCGCCAATCAAGGTATGCGGCTGGAAAGCGGTGACTGCGTAAAGGTTCTGTCAGGCGGCTCCGCACGGATAACGCTGGGCAGGGACAGGTACATATATCCTGAGGCTGATTCGGCTGTGACTGTTACCCGCAGCAAGGAAGACAAGTCTTTCGGGGCTGAACTGCTGACGGGCGCTGCGGCGGTTAGGCTTGACAAAGCTGCCGATATAAAGGTATCTGCGCTGAATGTTATCGTTACGGCAAGCGGCTCTGTTTTCAGGGTAAGCTGTACCGATAATGCAGCAGAGATCATTTGTGCTGACGGCGAGGCTGATATCTCAGGCGGCAGCACAGCTCAAAAGCTTGCGGCAGGCAGTCTTGCACGGCTCACATCGTCAAGCGGAGAAATAATGCTCACGCTGGAAGAGGCGGAGGTTTCCGCTCTCCCCGAAAGCGCTCTGAAAAGCCTTATGCGTATCGCTTCACAGCGCAGCATGACATTCTCTCTCAACAGCCTTGGCGGTGCATATCTGGCGCTTGATGATAATGAAGCGGCAACGGAGATATCGGAAGCTGTTTCCGAAAGCATTGCGGAAACTACCATATCTGAAACTACCGTATCCGAAACCGAAACTTCCCCAAGCGAGGAAACTGCCGAAACAGTATCGGAGTCTGTGACGGAAATATCCGAAACATCGGTATCTGAAACAAATATTTCCGAAGCAACGACTTTTGAAACAACGTTTTCAGAAACAACATTTTCGGAAACAACTGCATCACAGACCACAGCTTCGGAAACCCAAACTTCTGCTGAGACAGTCTCCGAAACCACAGCACCGACTGTAGAAACCACACAGACAACCACACCCACGATACCATGGTGGGAGATCATAAATTCGGCTGAACGTGACAGCCGCTGACTGAAAGGACACTGATATATGAAAAGCTTTAAAACCGCAATAATTGCAGGAGCACTTGCTCTTGTCGCTGTGATAGCCACGGTGATCGTGCTTACATCGGGCAGCAGCGGCTACGGACTGTACATATCCTCTGTTTCGGGCGATGTTGTTATCAGCAACGCCGAGGGCACAACTCAGGCTGCCGCCGAAACATTCCGCTCTTACGGTAAACGCAGGCGGCTCATGCACACTTATCTACCGCACCCGTGACAATTACGACCAGAACTACATAGTTCTTGAACCTGCAACTCAGGTGCTTGCCACAGGCAAATACACTGGCAAGTCCGATGACGAGCTTTACCTTAACAGAGGTTCGGTAATGGTAAGCGCACTCAACAAGTCCAAGAAGAATATCATTATCCGCACCGCCAGCGCTTCCGTTACCACAAAGGACGCTGCTATGAGGATAGCATATGAGCTGGGCGAGGGCACAACAACCACTCTGGCTGCTTCCTTCGGCGGATCTTCCGAGATACAGCTTTATGATGCACTGGGCAACGCCGTTGACAGAGACGGCATGAAGCTCCAGTCCCCCGAGGTACTGGGCGAGGGTCTCAGCGCAAAGGTGGTAAGCAGCGGCGATGTTCCCTCTTTTGAGTATCTTAACATCAAGACTGACCTTTCTGCCTACAATGCAGACACCTTAAAGGAGCTGCTGACCATATCCGCATTCCACGACGGAATGCTTTCGTTCACAGCTGCCGAGATAAAGGCTGCTTATGACGCTGCTCCCACAGAGGCTCCCGCTGATGAGCCTGAGGTTCCCGAGGAAAGCGTTACCGAGGAAACAACAGTAACCACCGTTCCCGAGAGCTCCGAGACCGAAGAGACCACTATCCCCTCCGAGGAAACGACCGTTACAACCACCACACCCGCTCAGACAACTACTGCCTACACTACTACAACCGCAGCCACAACTCAGGCTCCCCAGACCACCGCACAGACCACTTCCACCGCCAGCGGCAAGATGATAACCGTTTATGTCATCATCGATGATGAGATAACAATGCAGGAAGTTCCTTACGGCGGCAATGCAACTCAGCCTGCCGACCCTGTAGTCGAGGGCAAGAGATTTGTCGGCTGGGACGGCTCCTTCACCAATATCACTGAGGAGACCACCATTTCCGCAATATTCGAGGACGATGCTTCCGTTACCACCGCATCTACCTCCGTTACCTTTGATACCACCGAAACCACAACTTCAGATTCAAGAATGTTCACCGTTACCGTTGTGGTAAACGGCAATGCGACCACTCAGCAGGTAGCATACGGCGGCTCCGCAGTTCTCCCTGCGGTAAATATCCCGGGCTACGTATTCATGGGCTGGGACCGCTCACCCGATAATATCACCGAGAACTGCACCATCACCGCAATTCTCGTTCCCGACGGAAGCACTACCGACACAAGCGCCACCACCTACACTGTTACATTCGTAGTTGACGGAGTTTCATACCCCGTTACCGTTTCCGCAGGAAGCAGCGCAGTTGCCCCTGTCTCCCCCACCATCAACAGCAGGGGGCAGACCTTTATCGGCTGGGACACCGATTTCAGCAACGTTACCCACGACCTGACAGTTACAGCACTTTTCCTGTAATTCAGTCATTTTACCAAAGCTATTCATCGGCCGTTCCCTATGGGACGGTCGATTGATTTTTTAGATTGATTTTTAAAAGGAGTATCATATGCCACAAACCGCCAAAAAAGGGAACCTGCGGCGTTTCCTGCCATATTATAAAAAATATCTGCCGCTTATCGTACTCGACCTTTTCTGCGCAGGCATAACAAGCATCTGCGAGATAGTCCTGCCGCTTATGGTCCGCTACCTTACCAATATGGGCATAAACGACATTGAGGGGCTTACGCTTACAATTATCATTAAAATAACCCTGCTGTATGTGGTACTGCGTGCCGCCGACTGCGCCGCCTATTATTTCATGAGCAGCGTTGGTCACATCACAGGCGCAAAGATCGAGACGGATATGCGCTCCGACCTGTTCGCACATCTCCAGAAGCTTTCCTTTGCCTACTACAGCAACACAAAGATAGGTCAGATAATGGCAAGGATATCCTCCGACCTGTTTGACGTAACGGAATTTTCCCACCACTGCCCCGAGGAATTTTTCATTGCAGGCTTGAAGATAGTTTCCTCCTTTGCCATACTCTGCACCATGAACGTTCCCCTGACGCTGATAATGTTTGCGGCAATGCCAGTGATGATAGTCATTTCCATCAAGTTCAACGGCAGCATGAGAAAGGTGTTCCGCTCGCAGAGGGCACAGCTGGGCGAGATAAACGCACGCACCGAGGACTGTCTGCTGGGAATACGTGTGGTAAAGTCCTTCGGACGTGAGGATACCGAGGTCGAAAAGTTTGAAAAGGACAACAGCAAGTTCCTTGACATCAAAAAGCAGAGCTACAAATATATGGGCGCTTTCAACTGCTCCACCCGTGCCTTTGACGGAATAATGTACATCATAGTCGTGGCGCTGGGCAGCTATTTTATGATGAAGCGTGAGATATCCCCCGCCGACCTTACGGCATATCTGCTGTACGCTTCCACACTTCTTGCCTCTATCCGCAGGATAGTGGAGTTCACTGAACAGTTCCAGAGAGGTATGACGGGCATTGACAGATTTTTCGAGGTCATGGACGTTGAGCCTGACATCACAGACAAGGAAAATGCCCTGGAGCTTACAAACGTAAAGGGCGATATTGCATTCGAGAATGTGGGATTTCATTATTCCGACAGCGACACCGCCGTTATTTCGGGGCTTGACCTGAAAATAAAGGCAGGCTCCCATGCGGCTCTGGTAGGTCAGTCGGGCGGCGGAAAAACAACGCTCTGCAACCTTATCCCCCGCTTTTATGACGTTACCGAGGGAAAGGTAACGGTTGACGGCCATGACGTAAGAGATGTTACAATAAAATCCCTGCGAAAGAACATAGGCGTTGTCCAGCAGGACGTTTACCTGTTCAGCGGAACAGTGGCGGAAAACATTGCCTACGGCGCCGAAAATGCTTCAAGGGACGATATCATAGAAGCCGCAAAGCTTGCAGGCGCCGACGAGTTCATCAGCTCGCTCCCCGACGGATACGACACATATGTGGGCGAGCGTGGAGTTAAGCTTTCGGGCGGTCAGAAGCAGAGGATCTCCATTGCACGAGTATTTCTGAAAAACCCTCCCGTGCTTATCCTTGACGAAGCCACCTCCGCACTGGATAACGAAAGCGAGTTTATCGTGCAGAAGTCGCTGGAACGCCTGGCAAAGGGCAGAACGACCATAACCGTAGCCCACAGGCTCACCACCGTAAAAAATGCGGACGTGATATTCGTGCTCACCGAAAACGGCATCGCCGAGCAGGGCACTCACGATGAGCTTATGGCACAGGGCGGCATCTACAGCCGTCTGTACAACGGTTTTACTATGGATTGAGGTGATATTTACGGAAAGCTTGATATACAGCCTTAACGCAACAGTTCCCGTATTTCTGGTCATAGTCATAGGCTATGTGCTCAACAGAATGGGAATGTTCAACGAGGGGTTCATATCCGCCGCAAACAGGTTCATCTTCAAGGTATGCCTGCCCGTAATGATATTTTCTGACCTTTCACAAACAAATATTGCCGATTCCTTTGACGGCAAGCTGGTACTTTTCAGCGCAGTCATCACAACGGTGATGTTCGCCGCATTATGGATAGGCGCAAGGCTTTTCATCAAGGACAAGAGCATCATCGGCGCATTCGTTCAGGCGGCTTACAGAAGCTCCGTTGCGGTAATGGGCTTTGCATTTATGAAAAACATCTACAACAGCACGGGACTTATGCCAATGATAATCATAGGCTGCGTGCCGCTGTACAACATCTACGCCGTTACAGTCCTCACATTCGAAGCGGAGGACGCTCAGCTTGACACCGACAAGAGATCCAAGCTGAAAAAGGCAGCGATAGGCATTATCTCAAACCCGATAATACTTGGAATAATCGCAGGCTGCATAGGCTCGCTGATAAGGATATACGACTATATGCCCGTTATGTTCTCCAAAACGCTCAGCAACCTTTCGGTAATGGCAACGCCACTTTCGCTTATCGTTATAGGTGCTTCCTTTGAGGGCAAAAAGGCTATTGCAAAGATAAAGCCCACAATAGTCTGCTGCCTGATAAAGCTTATCGTAATCCCTGCGGTGTTCATATTTGCCGCAGTAAAGGCAGGATTCAGCGGAGAAGCGATGCTGGCGCTGGTTGTAATGCTGGGTTCTCCCACTACCCCCTCCTGCTACATCATGGCGAAGAACATGAAGAACGACGGCGTACTTACGTCAAGTGTTATTGCCGCTACCACGCTGTTATCATCGGTGACACTTACATTCTGGATATTCCTTATGAAATTCCTTGGTTATATAGGATAAAAGAACGGCTTGCAATTCATCTGAACTGCAAGCCGTTTTATACTAATCACCAATAAAACTATAGACAAAAAAATCATCGCATAATCCATATATGCAAGATTATGCGATGATTTTTGTATAGTTTTTAATTGGTGCTTAGTATTACGTTATATTATCCACAATATCCTTGCAGACCACGAAATGACCGCACATATCACCAGTCCCGTAACTGTGGGTATGACCATTGCCGCAGCTGTCCATTTCCATGAGCCTGTTTCTTTTTTTATGGTAAGGCAGGAGGTGGAGCATGGGAAATGGCAGAGCATGAACACCATTACACACAGCGCCGTTACCCATGTCCAGCCGTTCTGTCCCAGGATATCCGCAAGCATCGCCGTGTCTCCCGCTTCGGTCAGCGTGTTCTGACCCATATATATCATGAGCATTATCGGCACGACTATTTCATTTGCGGGAAATCCCAGAATAAATGCAAGGATTATTGCGCCGTCCATGCCGAAAAACCGCCCCAGCGGGTCAAGAAACTCTGCGCATACTGCAAGCACGGTGCTGTCCCCCACCTGCAGGTTTGCCATAAGCCATATTACAAGCCCCGCAGGAGCTGCCACTGTGACCGCTCTGCCCAGCACAAAGATAGTTCTGTCAAAAAGCGAGCGCACCAGTACCTTTCCTATCTGCGGGCGGCGATATGGCGGAAGCTCCAGGGCAAAGGAAGCAGGCATTCCTTTAAGCACCGTTCCCGACAGGATACGTGACCACAAAAATGTGAGCGCTGCGCCCAGCACTATCAATCCCGTAAGCATTGCGGCGCTGACTGCTCCGGATGCGCCTGCGGCGAAAAACACCGCTATCAGTGTGATAAGTGCAGGAAATCTGCCGTTGCAGGGCATAAAGTTGTTGGTGAGCACTGCTATGAGCCGTTCTCTTGGCGAATCGATTATCCTGCACCCCGTAATTCCTGCGGCATTGCAGCCAAGTCCCATTGCCATGGTGAGTGCCTGCTTTCCGCAGGCTTTGGAGCGGCTGAAATATTTATCCAGATTGAACGCCGCCCGTGGCAGATAGCCCACGTCCTCCAGAAGAGTGAACATGGGGAAAAATATTGCCATTGGCGGCAGCATTACGGAAGTGACCCATGTAAGCACGCAGTATATGCCGTCTATAAGCACGCTTTCAAGCCACTGTGGTGATGAAAGCGCCCTCAGTCCGTTCCTGAGAACGTCACCCAGCGAAGCAAAGGCTTCCGACAGCCATTGTGAGGGATAATTTGCCCCCGCTATGGTTATGTAAAAGACGACCATGAGCATGAGCAGCATCACAGGCAGACCCCATATCCTGTGGGTAAGCACTGCGTCTATCCGCCTGTCACGCTCGTAGTAATCGGGTATCTCCCGTGTGACCGCCTGCTCTGCGATCTGCTCGGCGGTAAGGACTATCCTTGTGACGGACATATCACGGAGAGCGGCGGTATCTATTCCGTCATCCTCCAGTATCCTGACCGCTTCCGCATAAGCCTTTCCGATGTCGGTATCACTGTCGCTGAGAGATCTTTTCAGCTCGCCGCAGCACATACTGTCAATGGCAGTTATAAGGTCGTCGCACCGCTCAAGGATACGCAGAGCCGCAAATCTCAGGGATATTTTTCCGCCAAGCAGCTCCGCAAGGGCGCCGCCCATAATTCCTATCGCCCTTTCAGCCGCCTCGCCGTAATAAACAAGGGGCTTTTTCTCCTCTGCCGACAGCATATCATCGGTGCGCATGAGCATTTCATCAAGTCCGCTGTCATTTCGTGCAATAACGCCGCAGACTGGCACGCCCAGCAGCTCCTCAAGCTTTTTCGTATCAACGGTTATCTTCTTTTTTGCCGCTTCGTCCAGCAAGTTCACGCACACGATAACACGGGGCGTTATCTCAATGACCTGAAGCACAAGATTAAGGTTACGTTCAAGGCATGACGCATCGCAGACCACGATAACGCCGTCAGTGCCGCCGAAGCAGATATAATCCCTTGCCACCTGCTCCTCCGCCGAGTGAGCCATAAGGGAATATGTGCCGGGCAGGTCGGTGAGGGTCATGTCAACTCCCCCACGCAGGCACTTTCCACGGGCTGTGGAAACGGTCTTGCCCGTCCAGTTTCCCGTGTGCTGTTTCATTCCCGTGAGGGCGTTGAAAACCGTTGATTTGCCCACATTTGGGTTCCCTGCCAGAGCAATATTCAGCCCGCCGCAGCTGTTATCATTATCCGAAGCAAGGCTTTTGCCAGTGCTTGAAAAGGTCAGTCCCATAATATCTTCCTTTCTCCGAGTATGATCATATAAGTATATTCGGAGAGGAAAATTTTATGCCTTATGTCCGCCTATCTGCCTGTTGCGCTCCATGGCGGTAGCGCCCTCCTGCAGGTTCATGCCCTTGACAATGGCGTTCTTGCCGTATCTGTTTTTTATGGAAAGTATGGCTTTCTGCCTGCTTTTTTCACGTTCAAGAGATTTTTCCTCTGCTTCACGCTTTGCCTCATCGGCAGAAAAATCGGAGAAAAAGTCCAGCTGAACAAGCTCATTTTCCTCAGACACATCGCCCTCATGGATAACGTGATTTGCGGTGATGTTCAGCCGCCTTGACAGCAGAGCTTTATCGGAGATCCGCTCAAAAAGCTCCGTTGCGGCACTTATCAGAAGCTTTGCGGAAGATGTGTGCCTGTTCAGATTTATAGTGCCGTGAGCATGCTTGGGCGTTTTTCTGCCGTATCGGTCAACGGTCACTTCGCCATTGTAATGCTTTAGGCGCTCGGGGTCGGAGAGATTTTCCTTGTCATAGCCCACGGTCAGCACCAGCTGATCTGTAACAAGCCCCTTTTCCAGCAGGTCAAGGGCAAGCATATCCGCCATTTCCCTGATTATGATGCGTGTGGTCCTGAAATCCGTGGCGCACTGGAGCACCTGGCCCGAACAAATGCTGTTGACAGCAGGGCGATATGCTTTTATCTCGTCAATGGTGCAAGGTTCATATCCCCATGCGTGGTCGATGAGCAGCTCCGCATTCACCCCGAAAAGCCTGTAGAGGAAGTCCTCGTTTTTGATAGAACAACGGGCAATATCCCCCATGGTCATGATGTAGTTTGCTTCAAGCTTTTTGGCATACCCCGGCCCCACCCGCCAGAAATCCGTCAGAGGGCGGTGATCCCACAGCATACGGCGGTAGCTTTCCTCATCAAGCTCCGCAATTCTGACGCCGTTTTCATCGGCAGGGATATGCTTTGCCACAATATCCATGGCTATCTTGCAAAGATACAGATTTGTACCTATGCCTGCGGTGGCTGTGATGCCGGTTTCTTCAAGGACATCTTGTATCATCTTCATGGCAAGCTCTCTGGGGGTCATATGGTAGGTAGCCAGATAATCGGTCACGTCCATGAAAACCTCGTCAATGGAGTAAACGTGTATGTCCTCGGGAGCGATGTATTTCAGATATATCTTGTATATCCTTGTGCTGTACTTCATGTAATGCGCCATTCTGGGCGGAGCGATGATGTAATCCACCGACAGCTCAGGGTGTGCTGCAAGCTCGGTGCTGTCGTATGAGCTGCCTGTGAATCTGTACTGGGGAGCGCTGTACTGCCTTTTGCGGTTCACCTCGTTTATCTTCTGTATTACCTCAAAAAGCCTTGCACGCCCCGGGAGACCGTAGGCTTTCATAGTGGGCGATACTGCCAGGCAGATAGTCTTTTCGGTGCGGCTCTCATCGGCAACAACAAGGTTTGTGGTAAGAGCGTTGAGACTGCGCTCGATACATTCCACGCTGGCATAGAATGATTTTAGGTCTATTGCGATATAAGTCCTGTCCGTAGCTCTTACCCCCTTTCATATAATTATATTATACCACATTTTGTGGGCGAAAAACAGCCCAGCAGCAAAAAAAGCGCACAGTCCGTGGAACTAAGCCCTCAGACTGTGCGCCTGTTATTATTTGGTCAGTTCATAATGAACGATACATTATGAAACGTAAAGACCTGCAAGACCCTTGTTTACCTTGTCCTGATCGTAGTTCTGGGGAACCAGCATATAAACTGTTCCGCCGTTGTAGCTTGCAACGAGGACCTGATCGGTATCGAGCTGCTTGGTGGGTACGGTGGAGTAAATGGTGTAGTAATCAAATACGCCTGTATCCTTGTAGATGATCTCATTTCTCTTGAGAACATCGAAGTTTGCGGGGAGAAGCATATACTTGGTAACGTTCTGCTTCTTGTTGTACCACATCCATACCTGATCGGTGGAAGCGAGAAGTGTGGGGTATGCAGTGGAAACGGTGTAGTATGCGGAAGAAGAGGTGGAAAGATCCTGGCTCTTGTACTGCTGGAAGAGAGCCTCATCATAGCCTGTGGGCAGAAGCATATATCTGGTGGTGGTCTGAGAATCAACTACCTTTGTCCATGTCTGGATAACATCATATGCAAGCTGCTTTGTGGGAGCGATGGTGTAAACCTTCCAGTACTCAAACTTGCCTGTGTAGGTTGCGATAGCGTCGTTTACTCTTGCTTCATCGTAATTCTGGGGAACGAGGATAAAGAGTGTTACGTAGTTGTTGTTTACCATTGCCTGGAATGTGATGACCTGGTCAGTGGAAACCTTGAATGCAGGCTGAGTTGTGCTTACAGTGTAGTAACCGTCAGCGGAAGAACCGGAGTCGGAAGCGATAAGCTCGTTAAGTCTTACTTCGCTGTAGTTCATGGGGAGAAGTACGTATCTGGTAGTCTGAACACCGTTGAGATTTCTTGTCCAGCTCTTTACGATATCGGTGTAAAGGAGCTTGTAGTTCTCGGGGCTGGTGTTGTAGATGGTCCAGTACTCAAACTTCTTGGTGTAGTTTGCAACAGCGGTGTTGTAAGAGGGAACGTCGTAGTTCTTGGGAACGAGAACGTATCTTACAGCAGTAGCGCTGTTAACTGTTGTGTTGAAAGACTTGACGGTATCGCCGTATGCCTTCTGCTTGGGAGATGCGTCATATACTACATAGTAGGAGTAAACTCCGCTGTCCTGAGCAACAAGTGTATTTACCTTAGCTGCGTCATAGCCGTAGGGAAGGAGCATATACTTTGTTACCTTGGTGTTGGGGTCTGTCCACTTGTAGATAGTATCGGTGGAAGTAAGCTTTGCAGGCTGTGTGGTGGAAATGGTGTAGTAGCCTGAGCCTGAAACTGTGATGTAAACAGTCTTCTTTACGGAAGTCTTATCCTTGCGGGTAAGTGTAAGGGTGGTTGTGCCAGACTTGAGGCCCTTGATGGTAAGTGTGCAGTAGTGATCCTTCCACTTGCCCTCGGTCACGCTTGCAACGGTGTTGTCGGACAGAGCGTAGTTAACGGAATTGTCCTTGTCGCTGTAGATAACGAGAGAAGCTGTGGTATCGATCTTGGTGGAAACGGAAGACTGGCTTGTGAGAAGAACAGCATTGCCGTCGCCTACTGTAACGTTGATGGTGGTGTAAACCTCGGGATACTTTGTAAGATAGATCTTTACGGTTGTGGAACCGGAAGCCTTGCCTGTAAGCTTGAGACGGATATCATCTTTCTTCCAAGGCTTTACCCAGCTTGTACCGACGATGCTCTTATCGCCTGCAACTACCTTAAGACCGTGGGAGCCCTTGGCTCTTACTGTGATGTACTTAGCCTCGCCCTCATCAAGAGTAACTTTCTTGGAGCTTAAAGCAAGCTTTCCGCCTACTACCTTTACGCGGCATGAAAGCTTTGTGCCGTTTACATTTGCGTAAATGGTTGCGGTGCCTACGCTCTTTCCGATTACCTTGCCTGCGCTTGATACGCTTGCAACAGTCTTATCGGAGGACGACCATGAAACAGATGCGCCGTTTGCACCAGTAACTGTAAGAGTGGTCGCATAGCCCTTGGTAAGCGTTATGCTTGTCTTGCTCAGTCCCAGAGCGGATACGCTTGCGGGGAAGGTGAACATTGTAAGTGTCAGGACCAGTGTCAGAAGAAGAGCGACAGCTGATCTGAGCTTCTTAGCAGATGACATAGATATTCCTCCTTAAATATGTTTTTTTAGCGGACGATCCTGCCTCCGCCACACGCTGTGATTCCCTGAATCACGCCGTATTACGGATATTGAGGGCCATTCCGCTTTGTATTTAAATTTTAACATTTATCCGCTGTAAAGTCAATAAAAAATGTGCTATAATACAGTAACAAAGGAGATACAGGAGATTACATTTTGGTTACAAAATCTGTTGAGCATGAAAGGAAAGGCTTATGAGATCAAGGATAATGAACGCACCCAAGGCTCAGATACTTCTTTACGGCTTCGGTTCGGAGGACGCAGACAAGTTCCGCTCCTGCGCACAGCCGCTGAAAATAGGAATAAACGAACTTCCACATGACTGCGCCTGTGAAAAGGTGGGCTATCTTGCAGGCTTTTCGGGCTTTTCATCATGCGGCGAAAAGCTGGAACGTGAGGGCAGATGCGTCATATTCTCCTGCATAGACGGCAAGCAGCTCAACAAGGTGCTTGATTCCATGCGTGCATCGGGACTGGGAAATATCCCGCTGAAAGCAGCTGTCACCGCCTGCAACCAGAAGATGACCCTTACCGAGCTTATGGACGAGCTTGAAAAGGAACACAAAAAACTGCACCCTGAGGAAAACTGAAAGGAACGTCTAATGTATATCTACGAAACACATATGCACACCTCCGAGGCAAGCGGCTGCGCCGAGTGCACTGCCGTTCAGATGGCTGACAAATATAAGGCGGAGGGCTATACGGGAATAATCATCACCGACCATTTTTTCAACGGAAACAGCTCCGTACCCCATGATCCGCCGTGGGAAGAGCGTGTGGAGCTTTACTGCAAGGGCTACGAGCACGCCAAGGCAAGGGGCGACGAGATAGGTCTGGACGTATTTTTCGGCATAGAGTTCGGCGACGGCGGTTCCGACTATCTTATATACGGTCTTGACAAGCAGTGGCTGAAAAAGAACGAGGGCATACTGGATATGGAGCTGTGGCGCTTTCTTGAATATGCCCGCTTCTGCGGAGCTTTCGTGGTTCAGGCTCACCCGTTCAGGGACTGCGATTACATTCACTGCACCACCCACTGCCCTCATTTCACCGATGCGGTGGAGATAATCAACGCCTCCCACCCCAAAGACAGCGACTTCAATCATCGTGCGGCTGAGTATGCCAAGTGGTACGATCTCCCAGTGACCGCAGGCTCGGACGCTCACAGTACCACGACCAGATGGTTCGGCGGCGGAGTTGAGTCCCCAGAAAAGTTCAACGATGTTATGGACTACTGCCGTGCGGTAAAGGCAGGCACTCTGAAGCTCAGGGAAAGAAGAACCTGATATTTTTTATTGTATAAAATAAACTCTGAAGCGGACAGCTGCCATACTGTCCGCTTTTTCATAAATTATCGGATTTTCTCTTGACATCGCTTACAAAATGCGGTATAATGTGTTATATCTTTTGGATATGCTTGTGTAGCACAGTTGGTAGTGCAGCTCATTCGTAATGAGCAGGTCGCAGGTTCGAGTCCCGTCACAAGCTCCACGTATTTAAGCCGTTTGCAATACGCAAACGGCTTTTTTTATTGTATAGTAAAAACAGACCCTTGAGGGGTAAGGGTCGTGCCAAGCCCTTTAAGGACTTTTATTGACATACTCCCCCAAAAATATTATCATAGAATTACCGAATCAAATTCAAAATCTGCGACTTATAAGTGAAAGCTTTCAAAAGAGGTGTACTATGCACATAAACGACATTGAAAACATTATGAATTATCTGTTTTCTGCCGCACTTAAAAAATGCGGAAACTTTGAGGACGCAGAGGACCTGACAAGTGAAGCGCTGCTTGCGGCACTGAAATATCCAAATGAAATAAATGATATGAAAAAGTGGTTATCGTCGGTGCTGAACCATAAGTATTATGATATGCTGCGGAGAAAATACAAGCTGCCGACAATAAGTATAAACCTTGTTTCCGAAGACATTCCGGAGCCTGAAGAGGAGCAGGAAGATGTGCCGAGTGCCGAGGAAATTCGCCGTGAAGTTGCGTTTCTGTCGGGAAAGTACCGTGAGGTGATCGTCCGACACTACCTTAACGGCGAAAAGGTACAGAGCATTGCGAATAAGCTTGGCATTCCAAAAGGAACGGTGCTGTCAAGGCTGTCCACAGGCAGAGAGCAGATGAGGAAAGGATTTGATTCTATGGAACGTTACGAAAAGCAAAGCTATCAGCCCGAACGGCTTGAGATCACCTGCAACGGCTGTATGGGGCTTAATGGTGAGCCATGCTCATTAGTTGAGGATGATATATTAAAGCAAAATATCCTTATCGCTGCCTATCAAAAGCCTGTTACTTGCGTTGAGATTGCCCTTGCTCTCGGTATCCCTACGGCGTATATAGAAAATGCTGTCAATGGCCTTGTAAGCTCCGAGCTTATGCAAAGAAAGGGAGATAAGGTCTTTACGGATTTTATGATAATTACTCCCGAACAGGTTTTAAAAGGTCTTGATGTTCAGATTGAATTTTCAAAAAGACATTATAATGTAATATGGAACCTTATAAGTAGATTTATTGCGGAGATCAAGGAGATGACGAAGAATTTATATCTTGCGGAAAGTGAGCAGCGCAAGCTGGAATACTTTTTCGTTCTGCATCTGTTCTCAACCGGGACCTATCAGGCGGTACAGCGTATAGTACCGTCAAAGGAGGTATTTCCTCTTCGTCCGGACGGTGGAAAATGGATAGCATTCGGAAACCAATATCCACTTGACTTTGATTTTGAAAATTACAGATTTTCAAAATATTGTTATGGCGGAGAAAGATGTTCATACGAAGAAAACTTTTTCAGCTCTAAGTCCGTTGACCTACATATCTATGACGCACAGCCTGACCTTAACAAATATCAGCACGGTGAAAAAATGCTGGACGATGAAATATTTATGAAAATGCTGTATGTCATTTACAAGGGCATACCGTTCAACTATACAGGCATTGACCCTATGTATCTGAGTCGTATTCCACACCTTGTTGAATGTCGGATACTACGCATGAAAAATGATACGCCTAAGCTTGATATCCCTGTAATTTCAAGGCAGAAATATACCGAGCTGGACAAGCTGCGGATAAGGAAAATCTATGAATTTGCAGATATGTTTGAGCCTCTTCTTCGTGAAATAATGCCCGAGCTGAAAATTGATGTGCCGAAGCACCTTGAAGGTCGTGTGGCGGAATCCAGAAAATACAAATGCTATGCTTTTCCCATGGCGATCATCAAAGAAGCAATGGAAAAGGGCGATTTCTACTCCGAAAACTGTACGCCGCCTATGGTTATGGTGATCGAAGAATAGCATTATTGCGTGACGAAAGGCAGTAAAATTTTGGACAGCTCAATAAATTAGCCGCTAAAAAAGGCTTACATCTTCCTTTTGAGATAAGATGTAAGCCTTTTGCATTGTATAAACAATGGGATTTTTTTATCTATCCCGCCATAACCATATATAATATATGATATCCGAAGTGCATTTTGTGCAACATCAACATCGAGCTAACCATAATAGCCCAAATTATATGTGCACATCTACAAAAGAATTGTATTCCTATTGACAAACAGGAATTTATGTTGTATAGTAATATTACACTAATCATATAGATTAAGTATGATATTGAGAGGCGACGTTATGAAGCATATATTTTCCGCCGACGGCGGCATCGCACGATGCTGAAGCTGATAAGCTCACACCGTTTCAGAATCAAATAATTTAAAACTAAAAATACTAAATATAATTTAAATGATTTTTCAGGAGGAATTTATTATGTCAAAGGTTTATAAGAGCGCACTTGAACTCATCGGTAAGACTCCCCTCGTTGAGGTTACAAACATTGAAAAGGAACTTGGTCTTGAGGCTAAGGTTCTCGTTAAGCTTGAATATCTCAATCCCGCAGGAAGCGTTAAGGACAGAATCGCAAAGCACATGATCGAAGTTGCTGAGGAAAAGGGTCTTCTCAAGCCCGGTTACGTAATCATTGAGCCTACTTCCGGCAACACAGGTATCGGTCTTGCCGCAATCGCAGCTGCCAAGGGCTACAGAACCATTCTCACAATGCCGGAGACAATGAGCGTTGAGCGCAGAAATATCCTTAAGGCTTACGGTGCAGAGATCGTTCTTACCGAGGGCGCAAAGGGCATGAAGGGCGCTATTGCAAAGGCTGATGAGCTTGCAAAGGAGATCCCCAACAGCTTTATCCCCGGTCAGTTCGTTAACCCCGCTAACCCCGAGATGCACTTCCGGACCACAGGTCCCGAGATCTGGGAAGATACCGATGGTCAGGTTGATTACTTCACCGCAGGCGTTGGTACAGGCGGAACCGTTACAGGCGTAGGCAAGTTCCTTAAGTCCAAGAACCCCAACGTTAAGGTTGCAGCTATCGAGCCTTCCGACTCTCCCGTTCTTTCCCAGGGCAGAGCAGGCTCTCACAAGATCCAGGGTATCGGCGCCGGCTTCGTTCCCGACACTCTTGATACCTCCGTATATGACGAGGTAATGCCTATCACCAACGAGGACGCATTTGCTACCGCAAAGCTCCTTGCTAAGAAGGAAGGTATCCTTGTAGGTATCTCTTCCGGTGCTTCCCTCTACGCAGCTATCCAGATCGCTAAGCGTCCCGAGGCAAAGGGCAAGACCATTGTTGCTCTCCTCCCCGACAGCGGCGACAGATACTACTCCACTCCTCTCTTCGCTGAATAAGATATTGCCATAAAAGTCTTCTATAATATAAATCGGCTGCCTCATATGTGAGTATGAGGCAGCCGATTTTTGTGTAAGGGTGTAAACTTTTTCTTATATGGTCACTTCACAAACTGCCACTCATCAAACTCGGCATTCTGAGAAATAACAAAATAAATATCATGCTCTCCGCTTATCTTCTTTTTGAGCTTGGTGCAGACAATTTTCATATCCTTGCAGTCAAACTCGGCTGCACCAACAAGCGTATCTTTTCCGTCAAGATACACCTCTATCCTGCCCTTGCCCTTTGCTTTTACCGCAAATGAGGACGCTCCGCTGCCGAAATCCGCTCCCTTTACCCATACAACAGCAGCCTTGCCGCCGTCAGCAGAAGATGAAACGGTCATATTTCCCGCTACGTCCGTGTTGTTATAGGAAACATCTGCTGAGGAAAAGGCGGTCTCTGCCTGATTTACGGCAAATGGGTCAAGAGGCTTTATCTGCTCTGCACCGTTCTTGTCTGCATTCACTCTGCCGATGGTAACAGTCTCCTCATCGACCACAGCCTCATTTACGCACAGGCTTCTGAAGCCGCCCTCTGTACCCAGCGCTTTCTGTGGGAAAAGCGAATGATAAAACAAATAATATCTGTCCTTATATTTCTGGAGATGAGTATGGTTGTTGCTGTACTCCATTCCCGCTTCTCCGGGATTTTTGAAGTAATAGTCACGATACTCCCAGCTGTCGGGATCAAGAGGGGTCTTGGTGGTCAGATACGCCATACTGCACGCAGGCGCACGCTCAGTCTTGGGATAATTCCATTTCAGGTGGGTGCTCCAGTCGTTGTTATATGTATAGACATATGTTCCGTTGATGAAATTCAGCTCGCTTGCCTCAAAATGATACGACGAGGGTATCTTCTTGATATCGCTGTCCAGGGATATCATATCGCTGCCCAGTCGGACTATTCTTGCGCTGTCCTCTCCGCCGCCGAAGGAGAGCCAGCCTGTGCCCTCATCGTCGATGACAACGCCCGGGTCAAAGGGAGTTTTGCAGCCGTCCAGACCCTTTGTATTCCCGTCAATGATAGACTTGCCCAGAGGGTCAGTCCATGGCCCTGTGGGAGAATCTGCGGTAAGCACTCCCACTCCCCAGCCGCTGTTTGAATAGTAAAGGTAAAAATGCGTCTTGCCGTCCTCCTCAACTCTCGATACCACTGACGGCGCCCATGAAGCTATTGCCCACGGGGATATCTCACCAACGTCGATAGTGCCGTGATATGTCCAGTTTACCATATCATCGGTGGAAAGCATGACCAGTGACTTTATATGCTCATATGTATTGCTGCCCTCGGCGCCCACAGCCTCATACTGCTGCTGATCGTTGGTGCCGTAAACATACAGCCTGCCCTCATATTCCACAGCCGTAGGGTCGGCGCAGAAAATATTGGAGATAAGGGGATTTCCCGTAGTTTTGGTGATATTGTCGGTAACGGCGGTTATCTTTACTCCCTTGGAAGCAGATTTTATCTTCTCCCCCTCCATCGTAACGGAAGAGATATCCGCATCACCGCAGGAACACATCACCATCGCTGCTGCAGCCGCAAACAATATCGCAGGTAATTTTTTCATAAAAGCTCTCCTTTCGCTGTATATTTGCATATTTTTATTATACCATACATAGTTCATTTTTTCAATATTTTTATATGCTGTATGCGATGACTTTTTGTGCAGGAAACGATAGATGACCGATTTTTATCTTTTTTTCGACTTTTTTTGAAATATCACTTGAAATCAACGGAAAAATTTTGTATAATAAATATGTGTTATGTGTATTGTATTTCAGATAGAAAGGACGTGACAAAGATATATGGTAAACATCATAGTTTGCGACGACGAGGCGGTGTTTCTTGATATCATTTCCGATGAAGCAAACAGGGTGATGTCAAAGCATAACCTTGAATATCAGTGTATAAAATTCAAGAGCAGCAGTGATTTTGTGGAGCTTATCGACAAGGGCGAGACTGTTCCCCATATCGTTTTCCTTGATATAGATATGCCTGAAATCGACGGCAAGCAGGTCGCTTTAAAACTGAAAAAAGCATATCCCAACTGCCAGCTTATCTTCTTCACCTCCCACGAGGACGAGATAGTCAATGCCTTCGATTATAACGCCAACGGCTTTCTCTCAAAATACAATCTTGCGGAAAAGTTTGAGGATAACATCATAAGAGTACTGGGCAACATCAATGCCAGCGAGCCTGATTACGTCCAGCTCTGCGTGTTCACATCGGACAATCGCTGCGAGCGTGTGAACTACGATTATTCCCGCATCGCCTATCTGGAATGTATCATGAAAAAGGCATACCTCAACACCGTTGATGGCGGCTGCTACAGGATAAAATGCGGTCTGTGGCGTGAAATAATCCAGAAATTCGACAAACTGCCTTTCGCCGTTCCTCATCAGAACTACATTGTCAATATGAACTGCATTTCAAGAATTACAGGTGAAGAGCTTTATATAGATCAGCTTAACAAACAGATATCCGTCAGCAAGCACAGACGTAAGGATTTTTTAAAGAGATACTCTGATTATTCTATGTCTAAGGGGCGTACTGATTAAAAATGCTATACCTTTTCACCGTAATGGAAGCTGTTATAATCGTTATAATGTTTCTCATTATGTTCAGGACCCGCTTCAAGGGGTTAAAAGCGGTCCTCAGTCTTATTCTCGGAACAGCAGCTGCAAGTGCATTCACAATACTTGTAATAAACCTGCCGCTGCACATCAAAACTACTCTTACAGTTGCGGCATATACAATAGCCTGCTTATGTGTTTTTGATATCAAATGGCAAAACTCGCTTATGATATCATTGCTTGGCTGCTATGAGCTTATAGCCTGCGATATCATATCGGCAAACCTTATCGCAGCTGCGGCAAGCACGCCGATGATGTCTGTCGTTACACCCGATTCCATTATATATCTGGTGCTGGGAATAATCTCCAAGCTGTTTGCCATGGCGGTAGTTATTTGCAGTGCATTTTTCCTGCGTAAGCTTGATTTCAACGTTCCTCTGAAATACAGCATCATACTTAATATCATACTTCTGCTGCTTTCATTCGCAAATCTGTTCTTCGGTCAGATAACCTCGACAGTTATCACAGCACTGGACCACCTTCAGGTCGTTGTAATGTGCTCATCATATATGATAGTAATGATATTGGTGCTGGTTCTGTTCTTTAACCTTTGCAAATACTTCTCCACAGAGGCAGAACTCAGCTACTCCAACCTGAAAAATGATTTTCTTGAGCAGCAGCTAGAACAGCAGAAGTCTGCCGAAAAAAGCATACGCACCATAAAGCACGATATGCTCAATCATCTTTCCGCCCTTGATTATCTTAACAAAAGCGGCGAAACAGAACGCTTTGACAGCTATATGAAAACACTCATCTCCCGCACCTCCGTTCCTTTCAGGAACAATATAACAGGTATTCAGATGCTTGATGCCATTCTTTCGCTCAAATATCAGGTGGCAAAGGATAACGATGCTTCAATAAAGGTAAATTCCACAGGCGTAAAGCATTATCCCGATGTAAGCGAATACTGCCTCAGCTCCATATTTGCAAATCTGCTGGACAATGCCATTGAGGGCGCAGGCAGCGCAGATGAAAATGACAGGGAAATAACAGTCGATATCACCGAAAATGCAGGCTGCCTGAACGTAAGGATAACAAATCACTACAACGAGAACGCCCAGAACGATATAATTGCCGCAGGCAAGGGGCATATCCACAAGGGTCTGGGCATAAGCATTGCAAAGAATGCCGCAGAGGAGAACAATGGTATGTTTGAATACACTGCGGAAAACGGAATTTTCACCGCAATGGTAGTTCTGCCTGTAAGCGAAAAAACAATAGGTTAAAGGTTAAAAGCTGCTGCACCGATATCTCGGCACAGCAGCTTTTTCAGTCGTATATAAAGCTTCCCGTAAAGAAATCCGATTCGTCAGCGGGCGGCTCGGTCTCGGAGGGGATAGTGACAGTCTCTTCCGTCTCTGTGGTCTCTTCCGTTACGGAAGTGGTCTCGGAAGATATTTCCTCGGAAATATCGGCAGATACATCTGAGGTCTCGGGCAGCTCTTCCGTTTCGGTAACGACCGCCGCAGTCTCAGTCACTGCCTCGGCACTGTCGGGGATGATCACTATCGCCTGAGAATACATCTGCTTGAAGCGTATCTCAAATTTATCGATATTGTAGTCGATAATGCCTTTCATTGGGTCATTGAGGGTAACGGTAGAATTTGCGATGTTAAAGCCTGCCAGCACAAAGCAGTGCTCGTTCAGGTACCAGTCCAGCTTTTCGCCTGTGGCATTGTCGTACCATGTTTCGTAATACTCAGGCTCTATCATGCCATCGGTTGCCCAGCAGAGAACGGGCGTGCCTGCGATAAGATATTCGTACAATGTATCAGGGTGGCAGCCGGATATGTTTTTCACCGTATATCCCCCGCCGTGAGCTGATATGTACTTGTTTGCCGCCTTTTCAATGGCGGGCGAAAACCAGCCGTAGCCTCTTGAAAAAGGGTCGCCTATGAAATAATCGAAAAAGCTGTCTTTGTAAAGCTTCCCATCAGCTGTGCGGGCATTGCCCCATGAGGTGGGAAGATAATTTTTTGCCATGTCGGTCTTTTCTGCGTCAAATCCATAGTGGCGCAGAAGAGTTGTAAGTGCGGTTATCTCGCAGCCCACAGGCAGCTCGGGATTTTGCAGGATATTTTCCATATCAATGTAAACGGAGTTGCTGTCATAATCCTTGCGCTGACGGCTGGTGATTATGGTGCGTGACACTGATGTTACCGTGGTTTCGGCAGCCTCTTCCGCCGCTTCTTCGGGAGCTTCGGGATAATCGGAAGTCTCCTCGGGGAGCACCTCCGTCTCCGTCTCTTTCTCGGGATACTCCTCAAATTCAATGTCATGGCCGTACCTTGCATCAGTCTCCTCAGGCTCGGAAATAACGTCCGTCTGAGTGCGGTACTCCTCGGGCATGGTGTTCACCGTCTCCACCGAATCGGGATCACCCTTTTTTATAAGCACAAGGCTTACTATTATCACGGTGGCAAAGAATACGAATACTCCCGCCCGTGCAAAAATTCTCTTCATCTGATCTTTCCTTTTCCTGCGCATATCATCTGCGCAGCTTTTGCCTTGCTGTCTTGTTTTCGTACATATTTGCGTCAGCCTTATGCACCACATCTTCTATTGTCATATCAGCCGTAAGCTCTGCACAGCAGCCGCCTATGCTGGCGGATATCTCATAGGGCTTGCACGAGGTCTTGTTTTCCTCGGCAATAGCGCTTGTGAACTTGTTTATCCTTGCAAGCATATCCGCTCCGCAATAATCACCCACGCCGATAATGTAAAACTCGTCTCCGCCTGCCCTTACGCATATCTCATCGTTTCGGGTAATGAGACGGGCAGCGGTGGCGATAGCGTTGATGCCGTAGTCCCCCTCGGAATGGCCATAGTGGTCATTAACATATTTAAGTCCGTCCATGTCGATAACAAACGCAAGGCAGGTATCGGCACCGGGGCGTTCAAGCATTTCTCTGAGCTTAATTTCCATTCCACGCCTGTTGTACAGACCTGTCATAGCGTCTCTCTGAGAAAAGGCGGTAAGGCGGCTTCTCACACGGGTAAGCTCTATGGCATTGTTCACATTTCTTATCCAGTTCCTGAAAACAATACCTATCTTGGTCTTGCTTTCCAGCGAACATTGAAGCACTCCGTAGCCAAAGGTATGCTCACTGAAGTGAACGGGCGCAAAGTAGTAAACAGACGGCTTGTCATGCTCTCTCCACAGGTCGGGCAGCATTAGCTTTGTATCAAAGGAAGTGGAATCGACGTCCATAAATGTACCCTTTGTAACGCTATCGCCGTAAATGGCATGAAGCATAAGCTTCATTTTTTCCGGATAGCCGCTTATTATCTGCTTGTCGGTATCCAGCCAGTCCTCATCGAGGCAGAGGTAAAAATTCTCATAGGGCGATATAAGATATGTAGCCTTGAATATCTCGCCCAGACATTCATCGGGCGATTCAACAGCAGTAAGATTTTCAAACATATAGCTTTCGACAAGTCTGCCGATATCCACAGAAAAGTTGATATCTTTTCTGCCGAAATTCTCATTAACATTATAAATCAGGCTGTTGATGGAATCCTTGACGTGCTCCACGTTCTCATGGCAGCCGCAGCTGCTGCCGATGAACAGACCCTTTTCAAACTCCCACTTTTCATTGGGGTCGGGTCCCACATTCTCGATAAGCTCATGGAGCCTTGCCACAGCCTTCTGCGCAGCCTGAGCCGCCGCAGGCACATATGACGTGATGGAGGGAGTATTGATGGCACTTTCGGGAACGCAGTCAAAGCCTGTGATTATTATATCCTCAGGCACTCTTATGCCATTTTCCATGAGCCTGTTTGCAAGACCCATAGCCATATGGTCGCTCATGGATATCACAGCTTCGGGTCTGGGTATCTCTCCCGAAATTATCTTATCCCCCAGAGCCTCGCCGCCTGTGTACCAGAAATCGCCGTAAAATACCTTGCTCTCGTCAAAGAGGATATTGTGAGCGGCATAGGTGTCCTTTATTCCTTCAAGTCTTTCGTCCGTAACATAATAGTCCTTCATACCCGCAAGGATAACAATGTCCCTGCAGCCGTGCACACCTACGATATGCTCGGTTATATCTGCCATTGCGGAACGGTCATCGGTGCATATCATCTCAAAGCCGCCCATGGGCAGATCAAGGGTCACAGCAGGCTTGCCGCTTTCCTTTATGCGCTGCACAAGGCGGTCGGTCTGCTCCTTGTTTCCCTCTGTATCATAAGTAAGTGGAGTAAGGATAACACCGTCCAACTTATCAAAATCTGCCAGATTGAAAATATTAAGCTCGCCCAGCAGATAATTTCTGTAATAATGCTTGGCATTTACCAGCGGACAGAACACTGCAACATCATATCCGTACATATCGCATCTGCTGAAAACGCCGTTCATTACACGCTGCTGATATATTGATTCGGGATTTACTATAATAAGCCCTATTTTCTTTCTTTCAGTCATAAACTGTCTCCTTCTGATGCCTGAAACGACCGGTTTAGCGCAAAACGTACAATTAAATATATTTTACCCTAAAAAAGCACATTATATATGAACATTTTTGCCGTTTTTGATAAATTTATATACAAATTTTACTCTCATCTTTATTGACTTTCATTTGCATTTCAAGATATATAACAAGCCCATTATATATTTTCTCCAAGCGCATTATTTTTATATGTAGCTTTTGCACAAAGTCAGCATAAAAAGCCCGTTAATGATAGACATATTTTGAGAATTTTCGACGTTAAAAAATATCGCTTGAATGTTAATATATATTATGCTATAATTCATATCGTTGTATTTAAGGACATTGTAATTAGGGATGGAAGGATATAAGATGAGAAAGGATGTATGGTCATGGAGGATTACAGCTATTTAATTTCTATCGCACTGATACTGCTCAGCACAAAGGTTCTGGGTCTTTTTTCAAAGGTAGTGCGTCTCCCCCAGGTAGTAGGTGCGCTGCTTGCGGGCATTATTCTTGGACCTGCCTGTCTTGGCATAGTCCACTCAACGGAGATGCTCAGCAATCTCTCTGAGATAGGCGTTATCGTACTTATGTTCGCAGCAGGTCTTGAGACCGACATCGACGAGTTAAAGCGCTCGGGCAAGGCTTCTTTCCTTATCGCCCTCATAGGCGTTCTGGTTCCTCTGGCAGGCGGTGCGGCAGTTGCTTACTTCTTTAACGACAGCACCGATTCCAACGTTATGCTCCAGAATATCTTCATCGGCATCATTCTCACAGCTACTTCCGTAAGTATCACTGTTGAGACACTGAAAGAAATGGGCAAGCTTTCCACCCGTGCAGGCAACGCAATACTGGGTGCGGCTATCATTGATGATATCCTTGGCATCATCGCCCTTACAGTAGTTATAAGCATGGCTGACGAAAGCGTAAACATCGGCATCGTGCTGCTTAAGATCCTCGGCTTCTTCGCATTCACATTTGTTGCTGCTGTGGGCTACCACTACGCATTCAAGAAGTGGACAGACAACAGTGCTGTAAAGCTCAGAAGATATGTTGTTATCAGCTTTGTTTTCTGCCTCGTTCTTGCATACTGCGCAGAGGTATTCTTCGGAGTTGCCGATATCACAGGCGCATTCTTCGCAGGTCTTGCTCTTTCGGGCACAAAGAAATCCGAGTACATCTCCAAGAGATTTGATACACTTTCTTACCTGCTCCTCTCCCCTATCTTCTTCGCAGGAATCGGTCTTAAGGTCGAGCTTCCAAAGATGAACGGCGAGATCGTTCTCTTCACAGTTCTTCTCTGTGTTGTGGCTGCACTTACAAAGGTAGTCGGCTGCGGACTGGGCGCAAAGATATGCAAATATACCTCTAAAGAGTCTCTCCAGATAGGCGTGGGCATGATATCACGAGGCGAGGTGGCACTTATCGTTGCCAACAAGGGCGAGGCTGTGGGACTTATGTCCGACAAGTTCTTTGCTCCCGTTATCATAATGGTAGTGTTCACCACAGTGGTAACTCCCGTTCTGCTGAAGCTTGTTTTCAAGGACAAGACAAGCGAGCCTGAGACAAAGCCCGAGGCTCAGACAGTCTGATAATTAAAATAAATTGCGGCAAATTCCGCCTGTTTATCGGCAGGCGGAATTTTTTGTATATACGCAGGGAAGGAATAATTATGAGAAAAACATTCAACGCACTTGATATTTCAAGAAAGGTCATTGCCTCCCGTGTCCATGAGGGGGATATCTGCATAGATGCTACCGCAGGCAGAGGAAACGACACCGCATATCTCTGCGGGCTTGCAGGTGAAAGCGGAAAGATCATCGCCTTTGATATCCAGCAGGAAGCCATTGACAGCACCGCAAAGCTCCTTGAAGAAAAGGGGCTTTCAAGCCGTGCGGAGCTTATCCTCGGCAGCCACACACAGATGGACAGCTATGCGGAGGAGGGCACAGTTTCCTGCATCACCTTCAACTTTGGCTGGCTCCCCGGCGGCGACCACACCGTACACACTATGAAGGACACCAGCATTGAAGCGGTGAAAAAAGCTCTTCGGCTCCTAAAGCAGGGCGGACTTATCTCCATGATACTTTACTACGGCAGGGACACGGGCTTTGAGGAAAAGGAAGCTCTCCTTGAATTTGTAAAGACCATCGACAGCGCCGAATACTCCGTTATCACCGTGGATTTCTCGAACCGCCCCAACTGTCCTCCTATACCCATATTTATTCTTCGTGAATGATGTAACATTTTGCCCTGTAGGATTGTATATCAAGTGAAGGACATTTTTGGGGGTAAAAAAATGAAACACAAAATATTATCATCACTTGCGGCAATATCTCTTGCACTTTTGCTCTGTTCCTGCGGAAATAACGACGACGAACCGAAAAACACGGAGCCGACAGACGCTATCACAACGGCAATATCATTCACGGAAGCTCCCGCCGAAACATCAGCAGAAGAAGCTGAGACAGTATTTACCGATTCGCCTGCCGATACCCTCCTTGTATCAAATGCACAAATGCTTGACACAATGGCGTACAACGGAGAAAAACTCATGCGCCTTTACTTTCTTGGGGATAAAAACGGTGACACATGGCGCGGCTCTCTTTTCCTGCGTGACGAAACTCCCGATCGAAAACACATCATATATTACATTTTCAGGGACGAGACATTTGATGCTCTCACACCGCCCGCAGGCAGTGAAGATGAATATATGACCGTATCAGACAATGGTTTTCTCCATATGGCACGGGACGATATCTTGGTATTCAGGCGCATGATAAACGGCAGGAACACCCTCAGGCTCTATGTTGTTTCCGAAAGCGGCGAGATCACTCCAATAAGCATCATACCCGACGATGACTGCAAGGATATGTTCAACAGCGAATACGAGTTCTGCGCCGATAACTTTTATGCCAATTTCAACACCTATATCCACTATGGCACCCTTAAAAACGATGCAGAAAATTATATCAACGATAACTATGCCTACGGCTGCTATTCTTATACCGAGGATAAATATATAGAATATGCGGTCAACCCTCACATTTATAAAATGGCGATAACAGGCAGTATTCCGCTCACATCGAACAATGATGTGACTGCCGCCGCTGCCGAGGCGGAAAAGGCAGCTTGCTTTGGTGAGGGATATGAGCTGAGTTTTGATTATTCTTATCAGGATCACCTTACGCTTATAGGCGAGGACGCAGAGCGTGAAGAAACATATTACAGACTTTCTCCCGAAATAGCCTCTGACCGTGAAAGTCTCACTGCGCTGATACGCAGCCCGTTCACAGACCGATGTGCAGATGCTTACGGATTTACGGAAGAACAGCTTTTCGATGTGGATTATCCCTGCTTTATGGCTGACGATGAGGGCATAATATACGTAGCAGCCTACAGAGGAGTACCTGTCCGTACTGAGCTTGACAGCATACGAATGACCGAAGCTGACGACAGCACAGCTCATGCGATATCCTACGGTCATTCTCTTGACGGGACAATGCTTTCACAGTACGATCTTGTAAAGGAAAACGGTCATTGGAAAACAGACCGCTTTGAAAAACCTATCGAAATCGGAGATTATTTTGGTTCTGCCGAGGTAATGCGCCAAAATTTCGACGCTTATCTGCGGTACGTTGTCCGTCCCGATGTTTTCGGCATAACCGCAGGGGAAGAATTTATATCTGAGGTCGCTGCGCCAAAGCCCCCCACGGGTGCTTCTATGGCAGCGGACACAGACGGTAATGTTATTATCGGCGGCTTTGTGAAGGCGGAGGATTTCACAGGAATTGACCTGTCTCCTCTTTCAGACAGCGCCCCGAACGCTCCCGATATCTCCCAAGAAGTCAGCCGCACCTTTACCTATACACCCGAAGAAAGCGGAAAGTATATCTTATGGGCGGCATGCAGATATTACACTGCTGACGGCGAAAGCTATGACCTTATCCTCGGCCCGCAGACAGTTCATGTTCAATAAAGCTTCAGGCGCATCTGCCTTTTTGACAGATGCGCCGATTTTATGGCAAAATGCGCTCATAAATTTTCTGTATATTATGTATTTCGCTGTTGAAAAAAAAGCATTCCTGTGGTATAATACTTGTATCTATGTTATAAAGGATCGTGAGAGCTTGGTTTTTTCTGATATATTCTTCTTGTATGTGTTCCTGCCGCTGTTTCTGATATGCTACTTTGCCGCTCGGAACACTAAACTCAAAAACGCCGTGCTGATAGTTTTCTCCCTGTTTTTCTACGCATGGGGCGAGCCTGTGTGGGTGGGTCTGCTCATATTCAGTTCGGTATTTGACTTTCTTAACGGTCGTTTTATCGACAAGCACAAGGACGAGAAGATCGCCGTGCTGGGCGTTATCGTGTCCTGTGCAGTAAACCTGTCAATACTTGGTGTGTTCAAGTACAGCGGAATGATAGTTGACGGCATAAACACTCTGCTGTCGCTCAGCCTGCCTGTGCCTGATTTCCACCTGCCAATAGGAATTTCTTTCTACACCTTCCAGTCCATAACCTACGTGGTCGATGTTTACCGCAAAAAGGCACGGGCGCAGAAAAATTACTTTGGATATCTGCTGTATCTCTCCATGTTCTTCCAGCTGGTGGCAGGCCCTATCGTGCGCTACAACACCGTTGCCCGTGAGATAGAGAACCGTTCGGTAAAGATACACGAATTCAGCGACGGTATCACCCGACTTATCTTCGGTCTGGGCAAAAAGGTACTTATCGCAAACTCCATGGGTCAGCTGGCAACGCAGTTTCTGACCTTTGATACCGCTCCCACCTCAGTTCTTGCGGCATGGTCAGGCGTTATCCTTTATTCTCTCCAGATATATTACGACTTTTCGGGCTATTCCGATATGGCTATCGGTCTGGGACTTATGTGCGGCTTCCACTTTCCCGAAAACTTTGAGCACCCCTATATATCAGCTTCCGCAACCGAGTTCTGGCGCAGATGGCACATCTCGCTGGGAACATTCTTCCGTGACTATATGTATATCCCCCTGGGCGGCAACAGGAAGCATCAGCTGCTGAACATCGCCATCGTATGGTTCTGCACGGGTCTGTGGCACGGTGCCAGCTGGAACTTTATCATGTGGGGCCTTTACTTCGGCGTTCTGCTGGTCATCGAAAAGACATTCCTGCTGAAAGTCCTTGAAAAAGCGCCTAAGATCATCGGTCACATTTACCTGCTCATTGCGGTGATATTCGGCTGGATGATATTCTATTTCACCGATACCTCAAAAATGGGAGCCTGCTTCGGCGCAATGTTCGGCAAAAACGGACTTGCCGCCACCGATCTGCTCACAGAATCACAGCTCAAAGGCAGCCTGTGGCTCATTATTGCGGCTATCATCATCTGTATGCCTGTTTACAAGGGCATTTCCGCTTTCGGCGAGAAGCTGGCAAAGAAATCTGCCGCAAGCTTTACTCTGGTAAGCGCAGTAAAGATACTTTTCCTGGCATTCATTCTTTTCGCTTCCACCGTTTCACTTGTGGGCGATACCTACAATCCTTTCCTTTACTTCCGATTCTGATATCTGTCGGACTATCAACAAACATTTTTCATGGGCGTGCAATGCACGCCTGTGGTTTATCTGAAAGGCAGTCATTATGGATAAATTTGAACTTGTTTCTCCCTATAAGCCCTCGGGCGACCAGCCCCAGGCTATCGACAAGCTTGTGGAGGGCATAAAAAAAGGCTACCGTGACCAGACTCTGCTTGGTGTAACAGGCTCGGGCAAGACATTTACCATGGCGAACATCATTGAACGAATGAACCGTCCCACCCTTATCCTTGCTCACAACAAGATACTTGCGGCTCAGCTCTGCTCCGAGTTCAAAGAGTTCTTCCCCCACAATGCCGTGGAGTATTTCGTTTCATATTACGACTATTATCAGCCTGAGGCTTATATCCCCTCCACCGACGCTTACATCGAAAAGGACAGCGCCATAAACGACGAAATAGACAAGCTCCGCCACAGCGCCACACTTGCGCTGGCTGAAAGGCGTGATGTGATAATCGTGGCTTCCGTTTCCTGCATATATTCCCTTGGTGCGCCCGAGGAATACCGAAACAACGTTATCTCGCTGAGAAAGGGCATGGAAATGTCCCGTGAGGAGCTTCTGGGTCGGCTGGTATCCATTCAGTATGAGCGCAATGACGTGAACTTTGTGCGAAACAAGTTCAGAGTGCGTGGAGACGTGGTGGAGATATTCCCCGCAGGCTCTTCGGAAAACGCTATACGTGTGGAATTTTTCGGCGATGAGATAGACAGGATATCGGAAATTCAGGTGGTAACGGGAAATATCATCTCCACCCTTGCCCACACAGCCATATACCCTGCCTCCCACTATGTTGTGTCAAAGGCACATCTGCACGAGGCTGTGCAGGAGATACAGAAAGAGCTTGATGAACGTGTAAAATGGTTTGAGGAGCAGGGCAAGCTTGTGGAGGCTCAGCGCATAAAGCAGCGCACCCTGTACGACATTGAGATGCTTGAAGAGATAGGCTTCTGCAAGGGAATAGAAAACTACTCCCGCATACTTGCGGGCAGAGCGCCGGGAAGCATTCCCTACACCCTGCTTGACCACTTCCCCAAGGACTACCTGCTGTTCGTTGACGAGAGCCATGTTTCCCTGCCGCAGGTAAGGGGCATGAGCGCAGGCGACAGGGGCAGAAAGAGCGTGCTTGTGGATTACGGCTTCCGTCTGCCATCGGCATTCGATAACCGTCCCCTTAATTTTGACGAGTTTGACTCAAAGATAAATCAGGCAATATACGTTTCCGCCACTCCCGGACCTATCGAGCGTGAAAAATCCGCCCAGATAGTGGAGCAGGTAATACGTCCCACAGGTCTTGTTGACCCCGAGATAATCGTCAAGCCCGTTGCGGGTCAGATAGAAGACCTGCTCAGCGAAATAAACATCAGGGCGGAAAAGAACGAGCGTGTACTTGTCACCACCCTTACAAAGAAAATGGCGGAGGATCTTACCACATATCTCCAGGGCATGGGCGTAAGGGTCAAGTACCTCCACCACGATATCGACACCATTGAAAGAATGGAAATAATCCGTGACCTGCGTCTGGGCGAGTTTGATGTGCTTGTTGGCATCAACCTGCTGCGTGAGGGCCTTGATATCCCCGAGGTCTCCCTTGTGGCGATACTCGATGCGGATAAGGAGGGCTTCCTGCGCTCCGAGTCCTCGCTTATACAGACCATCGGCCGTGCCGCACGTAATGCGGAGGGCAAGGTAATAATGTACGCCGACAGCGTTACAGGCTCCATGGAGCGTGCCATTACCGAGACAAACCGCCGCCGTGAGCTTCAGCTGGCGTACAACAAGGAGCACGGCATAGTACCCAAAACTATCATAAAGGATATCAGAGATGTTATCGAGATATCCTCCAAGGCGGAGGTCGATGACAAGGCAGCCAAGAAGAAGATGAGCAAAAAGGAAAAGGACGAGCTTATCGCAAAGCTCACCGCCCAGATGAAGGAAGCCGCAAAGCTGCTTGAATTTGAGCACGCCGCATATCTGCGTGATAAGATAAACGAACTGAAAGGTCAATGATATGGAAGAATTAAAGGATATCCCCCGACAGCAGGGTGGGCAGTACGGCGCAAGGTACAAAAAGCGCCGCAGAAGGCCCGACATAAAAGCAATAGCCATATTTATCCTGCTGATAACAGTTGTGATCCTTGCCGCCAATGTGATACGCCTGTCAAATGCGCTGAAGGACGATGAGCAGTACATTTCCGCCCAGTCCTCACGGGTGTTTGAGTATTACGGCAAAAAGGATGTTATCAAGCTTGATGACCCCACCTACGGCGACACATGGCTTGCCGCCCTTACCGATGTGCCCCGCCACACGCTGGATTATGACAAGGTGGAGACAGAAAACGGCTATAAGCACTACTACGAAAACGGCGAGCGCCTGAACACCACAGGCATTGACGTTTCCTATCATCAGGGGGACATTGACTGGGAAGCCGTAAAGGCTGACGGCGTGGATTTTGCCATGATAAGGCTGGGCTACCGTGGCTATGAATCGGGTCAGCTGAATCTTGACGAGCGCTTCCATGAATATGCGCAGGGCGCTGTTGACGCAGGGCTTGAAATAGGCGTTTACTTCTATTCCCAGGCAATAAACGCCTCAGAAGCGGAGGAGGAAGCAAGGTTTGTACTGAACGAGCTTTCCGACTACAAGATTACATATCCCGTGGTTTTTGACTGGGAGATAGTGGGCGATGACACAGCACGCACAAATTCGGTTTCGTCAGAAGAGCTGAACGAATGTGCATCGGTGTTCTGCAACACCATTGCCCGTGGAGGATATATCCCCATGATATACAGCGTCAAGCGAATGGCACTGCTCAAATATGACCTGAGCCGCCTTGCAGGCTTTGACTTCTGGCTGGCGGAATACCGTGACGAGCCTGAATTTCCCTATGAATTTGCCATGTGGCAGTATGCCTCCGACGGAAAGGTAAACGGTATCGAGGGCGAGGTTGACCTGAACATGAGCTTTGTTGATTACTCAAAGGTAAGGAGATAATTTTATGAAAACAATGACCGCTCCCATGGGCTGGAACAGCTGGGACTGCTACGGCGCTGCCGTTACCGAGGATATAGTAAGAAAGAACGCCGATTTTATGGCAAAGCACCTGAAAAAATACGGCTGGGAATACATTACCGTGGATATCCAGTGGTACGAACCTAATGTAAAGACCCACGAATACACTCCCTTTGCAAAGCTCTGCATTGACGAATATTCCAGGGTGATACCTGCCGAGAACCGCTTCCCATCTTCCGCAGGGGGAAAGGGCTTTGCACCTCTGGCAGAATATGTTCACTCGCTGGGACTTAAATTCGGCATACATATTATGAGGGGCATTCCCCGTCAGGCGGTATATGAGCGCACCAAAATAAAGGGCACGGACAAAACTGCCGCCGATGTCGCCAAGACCGACAGCATCTGCGCATGGAACACGGATATGTACGGCGTTGACCCTGCAAAGCCCGGCGCAAAGGAATATTACGACAGCATTTTTGAGCTTTATGCTTCATGGGGCGTTGACTTTGTAAAGTGCGACGACATTGCAAGAGAGCTTCCTAAGGAAGAAAGCGAGCTTATTATGCTGAGCGATTCCCTGAAAAACTGCGGGCGTGATATGGTGCTCAGCCTTTCCCCCGGGCCTGCCCTCCTTGAAAAAGCCGAGCTTTACAAGCAGGTGTCCAATATGTGGCGCATTACCGACGATTTCTGGGATAACTGGCAGCTGCTTTACAATATGTTCGAGCGCTGCGAAAAGTGGGCGCCCCACAACGGCGCAGGTCACTGGGCAGACGCCGATATGCTCCCCATAGGATACATAAAGCAGGATTACTCCCCCGACATCACCACCCGGTTCACTAAGGACGAGCAGGTAACAATGCTCACCCTGTGGAGCATTTTCCGCTCCCCTCTTATCATAGGCGGAGAAATGACCAAATTCGATGATTTCACCATGAGCCTGCTGACAAACGAGGGTATCCTTAAAATGCACCGAAACGCCCGCCACTCACATCAGGTATGGCGCAGAAAAATGAACGGCAGCGAGATAGTCCTCTGGACTGCGGCTGACGCAGAGGGCGGTCAGTATGCGGCGCTTTTCAACATAGGCGAGAATGCGGCAGACATATCAGTCCCCCTTACGGAGCTTGAGATATATGAGGCAAAGGACATTACCGAGCTTTGGAGCAATGAAGCTTTCCATGCCGATAACATCAGCGCCGACCTTGCGCCCCATTCGGCAAAGGCATATTACCTGAGCCGCTGAAAGAAGTGTTATTATGACTAAAAGCATGACCGAGGGCAATCCCTTGAAGCTTATTTTCAGCTTTGCCCTACCACTGCTGCTGGGAAATCTTCTGCAGCAGACCTATAACATAATAGATTCAGCCATTGTGGGCAGAGTGCTGGGAGCAAACGCCCTTGCCGCCGTGGGAGCGTCATCGAGCGTGCAGTTTCTTGTGCTGGGCTTCTGCACGGGAATATGCTGCGGCTTCGGAATACCGCTGGCAAAATATTTCGGTGCGGGCGACAGGGACAAAATGCGCTGCTGCATATTCAATTCCGCACTGCTCACCGCAGGGGCGGCGGTCATCATAACCACCGTCTGCGCTGTTTTCTGCACAGCCATACTCCATATGCTCTCCACTCCCGACAATATCTTCGGGGACGCATATTCCTATCTGCTGATAATATTTCTTGGCATACCCTTTACACTGCTGTACAATCTCCTTGCCTGCATACTCAGAGCTGTGGGAGACAGCAGAACGCCTTTTATATTCCTGGGAATATCCTCGGTGCTGAATATCTTCCTTGACCTTTTATTTATAGTAGTGTTCCGAATGGGCTGTGCAGGTGCGGCGGCAGCTACCGTAACCGCTCAGGCAGTCAGCGGAGTGCTCTGCTTCATCTACATAAAAAAGCATTTCCCCGAGCTTGCCCTTTCCCCTCAGGACAGGCAGGCAAACGGAAAAATGATATGGCAGCTCATTACAATGGGCGTGCCTATGGGTCTGCAATACTCCATAACCGCCATTGGCAGCATGGTGATGCAGTCCGCAAACAACAGTCTGGGCAGCGTATATATCTCAGGATTTACCGCAGGAATGAGGATAAAGCAGTTTGCCATGTGTCCCTTTGACGCCATTGCAACGGCAGTGTCCGTATTCTGCGGACAGAACCTTGGCGCAGGCAAGCCCGACCGAATAAAAAAGGGCATTTTTCAGGGAGTGGCTTCAGCTGTTGCCTACGGAATTGTGTCTGGACTGGTGCTTATTTTTCTGGGCAGAACGCTGTCACTCATATTCATTGACCCCTCCGAAACGGAGATACTTGACGCAGCAGCAAAATATCTGCGCTGCCTTGGCTTCTTCTACTGGTGCCTTGGTTCCCTCTGCGTTGTAAGAATGAGCATTCAGGGACTTGGCTTCTCGGGCAGAGCCATAATCTCGGGCATTATAGAAATGGCGGCAAGGATCATCGTAAGCATGGGCTTTGTAGGCACATTCGGCTACACTGCCATATGCTTTGCCGACCAGACCGCATGGGTGGCAGCTTTCCTGTACGTGCTTCCCATGTGCATTCACTGCATACACAAGGTATCAAAGAGCATTGAAACGCCCGTTAATATCTGATACATTTGTATATAACATTTTATTTGTTGACATAATATATACATTAGTATATAATTTGCTTGTTATGTTCATCGGAGGACTTAAAGCCGCAGCTTTAACGGTCGGAAAAGATGTCGAGTGCGCTCGGTCACGGTACAAAAAAGTACCTGATCGGGCGCTTTTTGTATTTACAGGATTAGTATTAAAACATGAAAGGAAGATCAGCATGAAGATACAGCTTTCGGATCATTTTACCTGCAAACGTCTGCTTAAATTCGTTCTGCCGTCGGTGGTGATGATGATATTCACATCTATCTACGGCGTTATCGACGGTCTGTTTGTGTCGAATTTCGTCGGAAAGACACCATTTGCGGCAGTTAATTTCATTATGCCCGTACTGATGATGATGAGCGCACTGGGCTTTATGATAGGCTCAGGCGGAAGCGCCATTACGGCAAAAACTCTCGGCGAGGGCGATAACGCAAAGGCAAACGGCGTTTTCTCGCTGATGGTATATACCGCTATAATTCTGGGAATTATTCTTACCATGGTAGGTCAGCTTGCCCTGCGCCCCTTGTCGGCAGCTCTGGGAGCTGAGGGGGAATTGCTTGAATACTGCGTTTCATACGGCAGGATAATACTTCTGGCGCTTACGCCTTTCATGCTCCAGAACGTGTTCCAGAGCTATTTTGTCACTGCCGCAAAGCCACATATAGGTCTTGCGGTAACGGTTGCGGCAGGCGGCGCAAACATTGTGGGAGATTACCTTTTCATCGCCGTTTTCAAGTGGGGCATAGAGGGAGCGGCTCTTGCGACAGCTCTCAGCCAGTGCATAGGCGGACTTGTTCCCCTGTTCTACTTTGCACGTAAAAATTCCAGCCTGCTGAAGCTCGGCAAGCCTCTTATTGATATGAAGCTGCTGCTCGATGCCTGTATAAACGGCTCCTCTGAGCTTATGACAAACATTGCAATGTCGCTGGCAAATATGCTCTACAACTATCAGCTGATGAAGATAGCCGGTGAGGACGGCGTTGCGGCATATGGCGTTATAATGTATGCGGCATACATCTTTGCGGCAATATATATCGGCTTCTCGATAGGCAGCGCCCCGGTCACATCATATCATTACGGTGCAAAAAATCACGGCGAGCTGAAAAATCTCTTTGCCACCAGCCTGAAAATACTTGCGGCGGCAGCTGTCATCATAACGCTGCTTTCTATCCTCATGGCAGGCAGGCTGACAAAAATTTTTGTAGGCTATGACCAGGAGCTTTACGAGATGACAAGCCACGGTTTCAGGCTTTATTCCATGTCATTCCTGCTCTGCGGCTTCAACATCTATGCTTCCTCGCTGTTCACTGCCCTTGGAAACGGAGCGGTCTCCGCAGCCATATCTTTCCTCAGAACGCTGCTTTTCCAGGTGATATCCGTGCTGATACTCCCCCTTATCCTGGGAATAAACGGCATATGGCTGGCTGTTACCGCAGCGGAGGTCATGGCTCTGGCTGTAACGGTAACATTTCTTATCAAATACCGAAACAAATATCATTACGCATAAATAACAAAGAAATGGGCTGTTGCAGAGTTGAACTGCGACAGCCTTTTTTGATTTGTCCGTACCCGGCGCCTTATACTAATCACCAATAAAACTATAGACAAAAAATCATCGCATAATCCATAT
>ERZ860508.73-NODE-73-length-91273-cov-9.169111_pt1 | contig 91273 bp, 82 predicted proteins | sample MGYA00509976_ERZ860508 | MGnify/ENA primary metagenome ERZ860508 (study PRJEB30046, sample SAMN00715242) | human gut metagenome | study: EMG produced TPA metagenomics assembly of the A metagenome-wide association study of gut microbiota in type 2...
TGGTCTTATTTCATCTGTCGGCTTTGTCTATAGAACGATTAAAGATTAGTATAACACCTCAAAAATGCCGCCCCAAAGCATTGCTCCGGAGCGGCATGTCATACTGATCTTTAATTATTCACCGTATTTTTCCTCGTAAAGCCTTACAAGCTCTTCAAGATCATCACTGCAGCCGATCTTGCTTCCTATGCCCGAAAGCAGCTTTTTGATGTCGGAAAGGCTTGCCGTGCCCTTGTAGTCGCTGTCTTTAAGTATAAGCCCGAACTCGGTGACAGCGCAGGCAAACCTCATTCTTGTGCTCATCTTCTCCGCAGGCGAGTACAGGCTGCCCTTTATGGCTGCGGATATCATTCTGGACTTTGTTTCCTCCGGGAGCTTGTAGCGCACCTTTAATGTACACCACTCGTCGGAATTTTTGCCTGTGTTTTGCTGATATTTAAGTCCGCCTGTTTTGCTGCCGTCGGCGGGGATTATCTCGTAAAGCACGGTCACGCTGTGACCTGCGCCCACATCTCCTGCGTCCTTGGCATCATTTTCAAAGTCCTCATTGTTAAGTCTGCGGTTGTCATAGCCCACCAGACGATAGCTCTTCACGTTTTGGGGATTGAACTCCACCTGTAGCTTAACGTCCTTGGCAATGGTGTAAAGGGTGCTGTTACGCTCCTCCAAAAGTACCTTTCGTGCTTCCTTTGCGGAGTCGATATAGTGATAGCTTCCGTTGCCGTTGTCAGCCAGAGCTTCCATCTTCTCGTCCTTGAGATTGTCCCCGCCAAAGCCCAGAGTGGTGAGATATATGCCGCTCTCACGCTTTTCCTCAATAAGCTTAACAAGCTCGTCAGTGTCGGTTATGCCCACGTTAAGGTCGCCGTCGGAGGCGAGAATAATGCGGTTGTTGCCACCCTTGATGTAATACTTCTCAGCCAGCTCATATGCAGCCCTTATGCCGCTTTCGCCGTCAGTACAGCCGTTTGCACCAAGCATACCTGTCACAGTTTCCACAGTCTTTGTCTGATTGCCCCTTGCCCCTGCAAGAACAATGCGCTCATTGCCCGAATAGGTTATGACGGAGATACTGTCATTCTCCGTCATAGTGTCCATAAGAGTGTTCACGGACTTGATGACCAGCGGCAGTTTATCATCGCTGTACATCGAACCGCTGACATCAATAAGGAACACCAGATTTGAATCGGGAGTTTTCTCCTCGGGGATATCCCTGCCCTGAACGCCTATCATCATAAGCTTGCTGTCCTTGTTCCAAGGGCAGTCGGAAAGCTCATAGGTAAGGGAAAAGGGCGACTCTCCCGTGGGCTGAACGTAGTTGTAGTCAAAATAATTGAGCATTTCCTCAATGCGGACAGCATCTTCGGGAATAGTATCTCCGCCCTTTATGAGCCGCCTGAGATTTGCGTATGAAGCCGTATCCACGTCAGCGGAGAATGTGGACACAGGGTCGGTAGCGGCATTTTTATAACCGCTTTCCCTTGCGTCGGAATATTCCTCGGTATTTTCGGCATAGCGCTCACTGTCATAATAATCATCTGTTTCTTCCAATATTACCGAACCCTCGCTGTCAACGCCCTCTCCCGCATCGATAGAGATTCCTCCGTGAACGGACGGCCGTGGACGTCTAACCTTTACCGTGTTTGAAAAAGCCGTCTCGACCTTTTCGCCATCATCGGTCACGGCAACTGCGGTAATGCAGTATTCCGCCGATTTTCCCACATAATCTTCGTATTCCGTCCCGAACAGTGATGCGTCAAGAGAATATTCCTTTTCTCCATTTTTCTTGACATAAATATTGTAATACAGCGCATTTTTCACAGGCTTCCAGTAAAGCTCCACTCTGTTGCTGTCCTCCTGGAGACCGCCTTTGAGCCTGGGCTTTGACTTTTTGAAAGTCTTCACAGCCGTTTCATCAGATGAAAGGGTGGAAACAGATGCGTGCACAGTGTTTGAAAAACCCGTCTCCACCATCTCATCATCATAGGTAAAGGTAACGGCTGTGACACGATAGGACGTGAATTTGTAGATATTCTCACTGTAATTCGTGTCAAAAGTCGCTTCGACAAGCTTGTAATCGTAATCTCCGACTTTCTTGTAAACATTGTAATACAGTGCATTTTTGACAGGCTCCCACTCAAGACTTACCTCCGCAAATGCGCCCTCCCAGTTCATATAACCGCTGTCGGGCTTCTCACAGGTGACGGCAAGCCTGGGCTTTGATTCCTTGAAGATCTTTACCGCCTTTGCATCGGAAGAAATTGGCGTGGGAAGCTCATTCATATCTATCTCAGCCGATGTATTCCCTGCCATGGGTACAGTTCCCGCCGCAATAAGCACTGCAAGTAAAAACGATGCTGCCTTTTTCAAAATACGACACTCCTTTATGACAAATGAAAATCCAAATAACATTTTGTAATTTCATTATACAACATATTACCGATATTTTCAACAATTATTAAATTTTGTAACCGTATTTTGATAAAAAAAAGAGCGGAACAAAATGTCCCGCCCTTTGTATAAATTCTTATTGTAATCAGTTGCCCTTAGCCATTGCAGCAACTTCAGCAGCGAAATCGTCTGCCTTCTTCTCAACGCCTTCGCCACGCTCGTAACGAATGCACTCAACAACTTCGATGGTGCCGCCGAGCTTCTTAGCTGCATCTGCAACATACTTAGCAACAGTGCCTTCGAAAAGGTCGCTTCTTACGAAGGTCTGCTCGAGGAGGCAGTTCTCAGAGTAGTACTTGCCAACCTTGCCTTCAGCGATCTTAGCTCTTACCTGCTCGGGCTTGGAAGCCATCTTAGGATCCTCAGCCATCTGAGCCATGATGATGGTCTTTTCGTTCTCGAGAACTTCAGCAGGAACAGCCTCTCTGTTGAGGTAGGAAGCGTTCATAGCAGCGGACTGCATTGCAACGTTCTTACCAACTTCTGCAACCTGGTCAGCAGAAAGATTGGTTTCCATTCTTACGAGAACGCCGATAGAACCGCCATTGTGGATATAGGAAGCGAGAACGCCCTCTCTTCTCTCGAAACGACGGATAACGATGTTTTCTCTGATCTTCATACCTGCAAGCTCAGTGAGAACTTCGCCAACGGTGGAAGTACCGCCGCTGATGGTCTTGGTCTTGAGGTCCTCAACGTCAGCAGGATTGGTCTCGATGATAGTCTTAGCAACAGCAGCAACGAAGTTCTTGATATCGTCAGTGTTAGCTGCGAAGTCAGTCTCGGTGTTTACCTCGAGAAGAACGCCAACATTGCCGTCAACGATAGCGGTAACGATACCCTCTGCTGCAGCTCTGCCGCTCTTCTTAGCCTGGGTAGCGAGACCCTTTTCACGGAGAAGAGTGATTGCCTTTTCCTTATCGCCGTCAGCCTCTTCGATAGCCTTCTTGCACTCCATCATGCCAACGCCGGTTGCTTTCATAAGTTCCTTGATTTCAGCAGGTGATGCCTTTGCCATAACTTTATCCTCCTAAAATTTTTCGAGTTTTCGTATTTTATCTTACATTCTTAAAATGCCCGAACGCTTTTCGGTCATTCGGGCATTTCGCATTACATTTATTGCTATTGCTTGATTATTCAGCAGCCTCTTCGGACTCAGCCTCAGCAGCTTCTGCAGCCTGCTGCTCGCCCTGTCTGCCTTCGATGATAGCGTCAGCCATTGCGCCTGCAATGAGCTTAACGGCTCTGATAGCATCATCGTTGCCGGGGATCACATAATCAGCGTCATCGGGATCGCAGTTTGTATCTACGATTGCAACAACGGGGATACCGAGCTTCTTAGCTTCGGAAACAGCGATCTTTTCCTTGCGGGGGTCAACGATAAAGAGAGCGCCGGGGAGCTTCTTCATGTCCTTGATACCGCCGAGGTACTTCTCGAGCTTCTCAATCTCAAGCTCAAGCTTAACAACTTCCTTCTTGGGGAGGAGGTTGAAAGTGCCGTCTTCCTGCATGGTGTGGAGCTGCTCAAGTCTTGCGATTCTTCTCTGAATGGTCTTGAAGTTAGTCATCATACCGCCGAGCCATCTTGCGTTTACATAGTAAGCGCCTGCACGGAGAGCCTCTTCCTTAACGGAATCGCCTGCCTGCTTCTTGGTTCCTACGAAAAGAACATTGTCGCCGTTCTCAGCAACGCTCTTGATGAAAGCATAAGCTTCGTCGAGCTTCTTTACAGTCTTCTGGAGATCGATAATGTAGATACCGTTTCTCTCGGTGAAGATGTAGGGAGCCATTTTAGGGTTCCATCTTCTTGTCTGATGACCAAAGTGTACGCCAGCTTCGAGGAGCTGCTTCATTGATACTACGCCCATTTTAATTTCCTCCTGGTTAGTAAAAAAATAAATTTTCCTCCGCCGTGTTTAGCTCGGTTAAAATCCCTCCGTGAGAAGAGACACCATCACCGAAAACGTCGGCGTGCGAATTGCTTTAATATTATACCATATCACCCGTTTGTTTTCAATAGGCTTTTTAACATTATTCAAACAAACTTACGCCTCTGTTTTTAGTGCTTTTATACAATTCATCGTCCTTTGCCGACACAAGCACCGTATCTGTGCCTATTTTTTCGATGTCCGAGCAGGGTATCACTATGTCCTCATCTCTGCCCAGAAGCCCCATCATGCGTGGTCTGCCGCAGATAATGAGCGACTTTATCTTTCCCGACTCCGTGTCTATCTCCATGTCATCGATATAGCCTATCCTTGTGCCGCTGGACGTGCTTATGACCTCTCTGTCCCTCAGTTCGGAAAATGTGCATTTCATTGAAAGCCCTCCATTCATGACAAAACCGTCTCATACATAGGTATGAAACGGTCTGCGATAATATGTCAGCTTTCGTCAAGGGGTTCTTTTTTTATCCTGAAAATTATCCTGAACAGACCTGCCAGAAACTTTGGGCTCTTCACAACTACCATTTTCATAAAAGCACCTCCGAAATGTTTATATCTTATATTATTCGGTTTTATGCTTTTTGACACTCAGTATTCGATAATTACGAGAATTTTTCCCTCATATACCTGTATCTCGCCGTATTCTTCCCTGAAATTGTTGCTTACGCCCAAGGGGAAGTCACGGGTGACGGTCATATCCTCGCCGCCGTATTTCAGCCCACGCATAGCAAGCCGTGAACTGTCGGTCAGGGAAAACACGGAGATATACCCCGCTCCCCTGCCCTCGTATCGCCTTGTGCCCTCGGTCTGCACGAACATCTTGCAGCTGCTGTCGATGATGCAGCCCTCGCCGCCGTGATCTGCGATATATTCAAGGGAGGATATGGCAGCAAGCGTGTGGTCTAGCCTTTTTCCGCCTGTAACGCCTGTCAGCACAAAATCCCTGTATCCACGCTCAAAGCCTATCTTTATGGCAAGCATAGTGTCCGTATCGTCCTTTTCGCAGGGGGCACGGACTATGGGGATATCCGAAGCATCGGGGACGCTGCCCTTTATGCTGTCCATATCCCCCACCAGCAGGTCGGGGGCGATGTTATTTTCCACGCACCTGTTATATCCGCTGTCCGCAGCGATAACAAAAGCGTCCTTTGTGTCGGGAAAGCGAGCTTCTCCGCCGCCTACAATAACGCATATCATCTGCCTATCTCCCATTCCTTGATATTCTTTGCTTCCTCAAACATTTCCAGATAGCTTTCGTATCTGCTTTTTGCAATATCTCCGTTTTCTGCGGCAGCAGCCACAGCGCAGCCCTTTTCGCCGATGTGATTGCAGTCCGCAAAGCGGCACTTGCCCTCGTACTCCTCAAACTCACGGAAGCAGTATTTCAGCTCATCTTTCAGAATGACCGCATACTGCATTGTCTCAAAGCTGGAAAAGCCGGGAGTATCGGCAATATATCCGCCGAAAAGCTTGTAGAGCCTTGAAACTCTTGTTGTGTGTCGCCCTCTGCCAAGCTTTCGGCTTATCTCAGCCGTTTTAAGCTCCAGCTCGGGAGCAATGTGGTTCAGAAGAGTGGATTTTCCCGCACCCGTGTTGCCTGTGAATGCGCATATCTTCCCCTCCACAGCCGCCTTGACAGGTTCAAGGCTCGCAGGGTCGCTGTAGTCGCACACGATCGTCGGAATGCCTATTTTTCCGTAAATGTCGGGGATATTGCCGCACTCTTTAAGATCAACCTTTGTTATGGCGATCATGGGCTGTATGGACTTATACTCGCACACCGCTATGAACTTATCCACCAGCGTCAGGTTTGGCGACGGCTCGCAGGTGGAGATAACAAACACCATCACGTCCAGATTTGCCAGCGGCGGACGGATAATGCTGTTTTTGCGCTCGTCAATGCTGCTGATAACTCCGCCCTCAACGGTGCATCTGTCGCCTGTGCAGGGGGAAAGCCCGTCCTTTCTGAATATTCCTCTCGCTTTGAGCTGGACAATGCCGCTTTCGGTCTCCACAGCGTAAAGTCCGCCAAGGGATTCAAGTATAAGCCCTTTTTCCATTCAGTACGTTCCTTTCAAACAAGCGCCTGCAAAAGCCGATGTTTTGCAGGCGCCGCCGTAGTTTTATAAAAAGTTATCAATAAGCGTTGATGATGCTGTTCCACCAGTCATCATATCCGCCGTTTCCGTCAAGGTTCGGGTCATAAGGGTCACTGAAGCTTCCGCCGCCGATGGGCTGGGTTACTGTAGTGGTTTCCCCGGGAACGCCGAACATCTGTCTGAGCAGATCCTTGTCGAATTTAAGCTCGGTAACGGTCTGAGCAGTGAAGTCAATGGTATATTCACCGATGATGTTTGTATCGCCCTTGCTGTCCGCAGCTTCAAGAACTACCTTCTGGGTATCGGTACCCTCAACCGGAACGGAGATAGTGGAAACATATGCGATGTTATCCACAGATATTGTTCCTGCAATGTTGCCGTTGACATAGGCATTGAATGTTGCCTTGCCCTTGAGGTTGTCGGGAACTGCGAATGTTATGCTTACCTCCGCAGTGGGAAGCTTTCCTGAGCTGTATGTGATCACAACCGTCTGGTCGGGGCTTACAACGTTGGACTCGCCGTCCTCGGTAAGAGCGGGGATACTCTGTGCAATAACGGTATCAGCTTCCTCAGCCGAATCCTCTTCCTGAAGCTGGACCGTAAAGCCCATGCCCTCCAGAGTTGAAACAGCCTCCGCTTTCTTTGAACCCACAACGTTAGGCATTACCACGTCATATATCTCGGGGCCAAGGCTTACGTACATAAGGACTGTAGAACCTATCTCTGCCTCGGAGTTTCTGGGAGGATCGGTCTCGATGACCGTGTTCTTGTCGATATCGCTGTTCTGCATTACGATGCTTACGTTAAGTCCCGCACCCTTCAGCATACTTGTAGCCGTATTCGGCTCCAGCGAATAAACATTAGGCACGTTGACCATCTGCGGACCCTTGCTGACTACAGCCTTGACCTGGGTGTTGCCCACGATGATAGGCGTGCCTGCCTTGGGTGTATGTGAAATGATGCAGCCCTGAGGTATCTCGGAATCGTACTTTTCCTGATCTACAACCAAGTCAAAATACTGGGCATATGTGCTCTTGCACTCCTGATAGTCATAGCCCACAAGGTTTACCATTTCCTCGGTATCGGTGTTTCCGCCGAAATTCTTGAGAATAACGATAGTGATAAAAACCACCGCAATGATTATGACCGCCGCAGCAATAGCTGTCAGCGCAACGACGAAATATGATGACTTGGATACCTCGGTATCCTCCTCGTCCTCATCGTAATCATCGTCCTCGTCATATTCGGGCTCCTGTATCTTCTGCGGCTTCTGTGTCTTTGCAGTCTTCGTTTTTCTCACCTCTTTTTTCTGAGCCTTTTTATCAGGCTCAGGGTCCTTGAATCTGGGACCTGTCGGCATTTCCTCTTCTTCCTCCTCTGCCTTGACGGCTTCGGGCTTGCGGAAATACTGGGTCTTTTCCTCCTCCCCTGCGGGAAGGTTATATTCAAAAACAATGCTGGGATTTCGCTTGAATTCCTCGATATCCTTTATCATTTCCGATGCGGACTGATATCGCTTTGAAGCGTCCTTCTGCATGGCTCTGAGAACTATGGCCTCCAGCCCCTCGGGAATGGTGTCGTTTATCTGTCTGGGAGGTCTGGGAGCGTTCTGCATGTGCATAACAGCCACAGCAACGGGAGTATCCGCATCAAAGGGCTTCACACCTGTGAGCATCTCGTACATCATAACGCCTACGGAGTAGATATCGCTCTTTTCGTCGGTGATATCTCCCCTTGCCTGCTCGGGGCTGATGTAGTGAACGCTGCCTATTGCCTTGTCGGAAATGGTCTTTCCCTCTTCACGGGCAAACCGTGCGATGCCGAAATCCATGACCTTTATGGTGCCGTCGGGGAAAAGCATGATGTTCTGGGGCTTGATGTCTCTGTGAACTATTCCCCTGTCGTGAGCGTGCTGCAATGCTCTCAGTATCTGGATTATGAAGTGAACTGTGTCCTTCCATTTAAGGACGCCCTGCTGCTCCATAAATTCCTTGAGGGTGATGCCGTCGATATATTCCATTACGATGAACTGGATCTTGTCGCTGAATCCAACGTCGTATATCTTAACGATATTGGGGTGGCTGAGAACGGCAATAGCCTTTGACTCGTTCCTGAATCTGCGGACGAAATCGTCGTTGTCGGCAAATTCGCTCTTGAGGATCTTTACTGCCACGACCTTGTTGTCCTCCATAAGGTCAACAGCCTTGTAAACGTCAGCCATTCCGCCGATGCCGATAAGCTCGGTTATCTCGTAACGGCCGTCCAGCTTTTTGCCGATATATTTATCCATCAATCAAATTCACTCCAATTATTTCTGTTATGGGTGTGCGTCACTTCATGAGCACAGCTGTAATATTGTCAGAACCGCCGTTGTCAAGAGCGACCTTAACAAGCGCATGAGGCACTTCCTCGGGGGGAAGATCCTTCACTGTCCTGAAAATAACGCCCTCATCGCAAAAGTTTGACAGTCCGTCCGAACACAGAAGAACAGCAGCTCCCTTGGGAAGCTCGCTTTCAAAATAGTCGGGCTCCACGTCCTCCGCAACACCCACAGCTCTGGTGATGATGTTTTTCTTCGGGTGATTTTTAAGCTGCTCCTTGGTGATATCCCCACGCTCGTAAAGGTTCATTACCATTGAATGATCCTTCGTTATCTGGGATATCTGGTGGGTGATAAGATACCCTCTGGAATCGCCCACATTCACCGTATGCAGCATATCTCCCCTGGCAATGGCAGCAACACAGGTAGTACCCATGCCCCTCCATTCGGGCACAGCCGAAGCAAGGTCATATATGACCGCATTGGCAGTCTTTACAGCCGCAACAAGGAGATTTCGTATCTTGTTGTCATCGTAATCGCTGCGGTAGCTTTTCTGAATCCTTTCGGTAATAACGGAAACAGCACGGCTGCTTGCCTCGCTGCCCGCATTTGAGCCGCCCATACCATCGCACACGACCGCAAACACAGCGCCGTCAAGCACAGCAACACCCGTGCTGTCCTGATTTTCAGAACGCTTGTGCCCTATATCTGTGTGAGTATAGACCATCATAGCTTACTTCCGTCCTTTCACCGCAAGACCCGTGCCGAAACGCCGTGATCTTTAAATTTCGTATTCCCGTCTGAGCTGACCGCAGGCTGCGTTGATATCAGCACCCAGCGTTCTTCTCACGGTAACATTCATCCCCAGATCAGTGAGTCTCTTTGCAAACACCGCCACGCACTGCCTGTCGGCGGTATAGCTCCTCTCCTTGATCTTGTTTACAGGAATGAGATTTATATGGCAATTTATCCCACGGAGCAGCGCCGCAAGCCTGCGTGCGTCCTCCGCAGAATCGTTGACTCCGCTTATGACCGCATATTCAAAGGATATGCGCCTGCCCGTATCCCTTATGTAATCCCTGCAGGCACCAAGCAGCTCGGATATCTGCCACGCATTGTTTACGGGCATTATCTCGCTCCTGCTCTTGTCGTCCGCAGCGTGAAGGGAGACCGACAGTGTAAGTCCCGTTCTGAGCTTTGCAAGCTCCCTTATTTTTGGCACGACTCCACAGGTGGAGAGGGAAACGTGCCGCAGGCTCATATTCCTGCCCTTGGGAGATGAAAGCAGCTCTAAAAACTTTATAACATTATCGTAATTATCCAGCGGCTCGCCTATGCCCATGAGCACAAGGCTGTCCACATGCCTGCCGCTGTCCTTTTCCGCCATGTATATCTGCATGAGCATTTCCGACGGAGCAAGATTTCTTCTGAATCCTGCAATGGTGGAAGCGCAGAACTTGCAGCCCATTTTGCAGCCCACCTGAGTGGATATGCAGATGCTGTTTCCGTGCTTATATTCCATCAGAACTGTCTCAATATGATTGCCGTCGTCCAGCTCATAAAGATATTTTATCGTATTATCCGTACAAGATTCAAGCCTTTTAGCAATATTTAGTCGTTTTATATAAAAATTTTCAGATAACTTTGTGCGAAGTTCCAAGGAAATATTAGTCATTTCTTCAAATTTTGTGACTTTTTTTACGTGAAGCCATGAAAAAATTTGTTCGGCACGGAATTTCTTCTCTCCCAGAGCGTCAAGGGCAATGATAAGCTCCTCAAGGCTGAGGGATAAAATATCGGTCTTTTCCATTACTTTTTTCCTTTCCTCATGCGGCAGATGAAAAATCCGTCGCCGCCGAACTGCTTTGAAAAAATGGCTGTCATGAATTTTCCCCGGAAGAAATCTCCCATATCCTCGGGGAACTCCTCGCCGTGAAAATCACTGTTTTCCGCAAGGAATTTTTCGATAACACACTCGTTTTCCTCTATATTCACCGTGCAGGTGGAATATACCAGAAGTCCGCCGTCCTTTACATATCGGCAGGCAGTCCGCAGGATATCAAGCTGTATCTCGGGCAGGCGGCTCGCTTCCGAAAGGGGCTTGTACCTTATCTCGGGCTTTCCTCTTATAACTCCGTATCCGCTGCACGGCACATCGCATAGAACTCTGTCCGCCGTGGGCAGCTTTTCGTTATAAACCCTGGCATCGTTGGTGACAGCTTCAATGCAGCTTATGCCAAGCCGCTCTGCTCCCTTTACTATAAGTCCCGTCCGCTTTTCGTGAAGCTCGCAGGCGAATATCCTGCCCTCATCGCCCATCATCTCCGCCATAGTGAAAGTCTTTCCACCAGGAGCGGCGCAGATGTCGATGACCGTTTCTCCCTTTCGGGGAGATACCGCCTTGCAGCAAAGCTGAGAGGAATAATCCTGAACGTGATAGTTTCCCGCAATAAAGTCAGGGTCACGCTCCACGTCCCGCAGGTCGTCACAGATGACCGCATTTTCCTCAAATTCGCTTGCCTTTGCGGATATCCCTCTGCTTTTAAGAGAAGCTATAAGCTCCTCAGATGAGGTTTTCAGCACATTTGTCCTGAGAACCGTCACCGAGGGAAGCAATGATGCTTCCAATAAAGATACTGTGTTTTCCTCGCCGTAGCCCTTGCATATCTGCCTGATAAGCTCGGCGGGGCAGGAGTATCCCACAGCCATTTTATCGTATTCATCGCCCTTAACAGGCGGTATTTTCTTACCGTCACGGATAATACTTCTCAGCACCGCATTGACCATTCCCGACGCCGATGCCTTGCCAAGCTTTTTGACCAGGCTCACCGACTCGTTGACCGCAGCGCTGTCGGGCACATTATCCATGTACATTATCTGATAAACGCCCATCATAAGCGTTATGCGCACCTGCCTGTCAAGCTTTTGCAGGGGCTTTGAAACATATGCGCCTATGATGTGCTCCAGCGTAAGCTTCCGCTCGGTAACACCGTAAAACAGCCTTGCCGCAAACGCCTTATCCCTGTCGGAAAGGGAGTCTGATTTTGAGAACATACCGCCCAGAGCGATATTGGAGTATCCTCCCGTTTCGACTTTTTCGATAAGCTTGTATGCAGCATACCTTGCGGACATTTTATCACACCTTTACATTAAAAATCATTTGTTGTTTGCGCCTGTCATCATGCGCACCAGTGACGCAAGAAGCGATGCAAGCGCCGCAGCGTAAACAAGAGTGGCAGTCCTTATGACCTTCTGCGCACCTTCAAGCTCGCTGTCATCAAGGATATTTTCCTGACGAAGAGAGGCAATGGCACGCTTTCCCGCATCTGCCTCCGAAATGAACATCACAGCCTGAAATACTGCCATTACGATAAACAGCACAGTTCCCAGCCTGATAAGCGGTTCTATAGAAAACAGTGAACCGAGAAAAAGCACGACAACAAGGAACTGCGAACATATCGCCGATACATTTTCCGCAGCGCCTGTCAGACTGTTAAGGCTGTAGCCGTCAGCCCGCTGCATCACATGACCCGCCTGATAAGCAGCCATGCCTACCGCCGCCACACTGTCACTGTCAAAGGTGCTTTCGGAAAGCTCCACTCTCATGAGCGTGCTGCCGTCTGAAAGCTCCGACCTGATACGCTCCACAGAAACATACGAAAGTCCCCTGCCGTCAAGAACAGCCCTTGCCGCCTCAGCGCCGGATATCTTTTTGGCTGTTGCGATATCATCATATTTCAAAAAAGTAAGCTTTATCATCAGACGTGCGCCTATGCTCACCGCATAGGAAAGAATGATGATAAAAAGCGTCATTCCCCAGTTCAATCCGTTCACTCCTTCGCAAATATAAGCTGTCCAAAAAAATGTTATCTTCTGCTATTGTTCCTGTTCCTTATGAGCAGCAGTCTTGCAAGGGAAGCAAGAGCCGAGAACATTGCCGCCACATATGTGAGCGCCGCCGCTGTAAGAACGCTTTTTGCGCCCTTCATCTCATCATCGTCAAGGAAATGCTCTTCTCTGAGAACTTTAAGGGCACGTCCGCTGGCATTGAACTCCACAGGCAAGGTTATCGCCTGAAAAAGCACCACCGTGCAGAAAAGCAGGATACCTGCTGTAATAAGCACGTTGCTTGAAAATATTATGCCAAGTATTACCAGGGGCGTTGAAAGATTGGAGCCGAACTGGGTTATGGGGATAATGGCGCTCCTTACCTTTATGGGGCCGTAGCCCTCCGCATACTGTACCGCATGGCCTGCCTCATGAGCCGCAACGCCCACAGCCGCCACGCTGTCATTGTTATAAACGCTGTCCGACAGGCGGATAACGTTGGCGCCAGGGTCATAATGGTCGGTAAGCTCGCCGTTTATATGCTCGATGCGGATATAGGAAAGTCCGTTCCTGTCCAGAATGGCTCTGGCAGCGTCCGCTCCCGTGTATCCTCTGCTGTTCCTCACTCCGCTGTATTTTGAAAAAGCGCCCTTTACCATCAGCTGTGCAATAAGGCTGAATATCAAGGCAGGAATGAGGATTATAATTGTCTGATCCCAGTACATGAAGCATTCTCCTTTAAATCAATAAATCAAAGCTTGTTTCCCCTGAGATAATCCGCTGTTTTCATGCGCTTGCCGCCATCTGCCTGCACCTCGGTGAAGGTGATGCCGAAGCCGTCGCCGCATACAACGGTGAACTTGTCTTTGTCGCAAATATCCCCCGCAGCATAGCCCTCGTGACGCTTTCCGTCAAGCTCGCTGTGATATACCTTTAAGCGTCTTCCCGCTATCTGTGCCACAGCGCAGGGCCATGAGGAAAGACCTCTTATCTGATCGTGTATCTCTTTTGCCGTCTTGCTGAAGTCAATGGGGCAAAGCTCCTTGGTGAGCATTGGCGCATAGCATGACATCTCATCGTCCTGCGGCTGGGGGTGGATATCCCCTGTCTTTATAGCCTTTACCGTTTCAAGCAGCACGTCCGCACCAATTACGGCAAGCCTGTCATGAAGCTCGTCGGCAGTTTCGTTTACGCCGATCTCGGTGGCAGCCTTGATGAGCATATCGCCTGTGTCAAGACCCTCGCCCATTATCATAGAGGTAACACCGGTCTCGCTCTCGCCCTTGAGTATGCACCACTGAATGGGGCCGGCACCTCTGTATTTTGGCAGCAGCGAAGCGTGGATATTTATACAATATGTCTTAGGCAGGTCCAATATACGCTTGGGAAGTATCTTTCCGTAAGCCACAACCACAATAAGGTCGGGAGCAAGCTTTTTCAGCGTTTCATATGCTTCCTCAGCGTCATCGCCCTTTTTAAGGCTTGCAGGCTGATATACGGGTATATTCTGCGAGACCGCATATTCCTTTACAGGCGGCGGAGTGAGCTTGTAGCCTCTTCCCTTGGGCTTATCGGGCTGAGAAAATACCGCCGTAACGTTTTCGCCGCTTTCCACCAGAGCTTTAAGGCAGGGAACGGCAAAATCGGGAGTTCCCATAAATACAATGTTCATCGTGGCACCGCCTTTCAAAAAACTTATTCTGCGCTCTTTACCTTAACTTTGAGCTTCTTTCTTGTTTTGCGCTCCTCCTGCATATCCTCGGGGCGCACAAATTCCTCAACTATATCAACGAAAAGCTGACCGTCCAGATGAGCGTTCTCGTGGCATACGCACTGAGCGCCCAGATCCTCGAACTCTCTTTCATACCAGTTTCCGTTTCTGTCCTGCGCTCTGAGCACAGCCTTTTTGGGGCGTGTCACATATCCCCACTTGTCGGGGCAGGAAAGGCAGCCTTCAACAACGTGCTGAGATCCGCTGGTTTTGAGTATCTCGGGGTTGATAGCCTCCACCTTGTCATCATCTCCAAGGTGCATGATGAATATGCGCCTGCACATTCCCACCTGAGGAGCGGCAAGTCCTACGCCCTCTGCCTTGTCAAGGGTCTCGTGCATATCGTCGAGAAGCGTTGCCAGCTTCTCGTCAAATTTTTCCACAGGACGGCAGACCTTTCTGAGAATAGGGTCGCCCTCAACATAGATATTGCGAAGTGCCATATTAACTTTCCTTTCAGTTACAGCGAAATATCGCCGTTCATATCAATAAAAACGGAAATCTTTCTCATCTGCCCCGCTGTTTCATTCCTGATACCGCTTATAAAGCTGCGGAATGCGGAATTGTTGCGGCATTTGATGATTATCCTGTAGCGGAATTTTCCGTTGATCTTTTCAAAAGTGCATTTTGACGGTCCAAGCACACGTATGGGCATCTTTTCCGCCATTTTCTCCACGCCCTCGGCAATTTTCGCAGCAAAAAGCTCTGCCGCAGCCGAGACCTCCTTTTCATCAGCGCCCGAGAAGCCTATCACGCATATGTCGCAGAAAGGCGGATAGATAAGCGCCCGCCTCATGGCTATCTCCTGGCTGTAAAAGGCTGTGTAATTCTGCTGTGCCGCAAGATTGATGACGTAGTGGTCGGGAACATAGGTCTGTATTATCGCCCGTCCCCCTGCCTTTGCTCTGCCGCTTCGTCCCACTACCTGAGTAATGAGAGAGAACGTCCGCTCATAGCTGCGGAAATCTCCCGAAAAGAGAGCCTTATCCGCATTTAGCACGCCTGCAAGGGTAACGTTGGGGAAATCCAGTCCCTTTGCTATCATCTGGGTGCCCACCATAATGTCATACTCCCCGTTGCCGAAAGCGGTGAACCGCTTGTCATATGCGTAGCGGGAATATGTGGTGTCAGCGTCCATTCGCAGGATACGGGCATTGGGAAAGAACTCCGCCAGCTCGTCCTCAAGCCGCTGAGTGCCCATTCCGCTGGCTTTCAGGTGAGTGCTGCCGCACTTGGGGCACTTCTGCACATAGTCCTCGGAATATCCGCAGTAGTGGCATATCAAGCGGTTGTTCACCTTATGATAGGTCATTGGAACGCTGCAGTTAGGGCAGGAAACAGGCTCTTTGCAGTCACAGCAGGAAATATAGGTGTGGTATCCTCTGCGGTTAAGGAGCAGTATGGACTGCTCTCCCCTTTCAAGATTGCCGTTGACAGCCTCGATAAGCTCGGTGCTGAACACCCGTCCCGTTCCCGTCATATCGACTATCTCGGCACGGGGCATCTCAGGCTTTCTGTAAGGGTCGGCGCAGTAGCGCTCGGGCATAACAAACAGCTTTGATCTTCCTCTAAGCGCATTGTAATAGCTTTCTATGGACGGCGTTGCCGACGCACACAGAAGCACGCTTTTATGATAAAGGCACCGCCTTGCGGCAGCGTCCTTTGCGTTGTATCTGGGGCTGGACTCGGATTTGTAGGTGCGTTCGCCCTCCTCGTCCACGATTATAAGCCCTATGTTGTCAAGTGGAGCAAAAACGGCGCTTCTTGTCCCAACGACTATCCTGCACTGCCCTGACTTAACCCTCTTGTACTCGTTTGAGCGCATGGAAAGGGAAAGTCCGCTGTGCATAACAGCCACAGTCTCTCCGAAAAGCCCCCTGAAACGGTTGAGCGTCTGGGGAGTGAGAGATATTTCGGGAATGAGCATTATAACGTTTCTGCCCATGTTCAGCGTGTATTCTATCAGCTTTGCGAATACGGGAGTTTTTCCGCTGCCCGTAACGCCGAAAAGCAAAGCCGCAGCAGGCTTTTTCTCGGCTATCATCTGGGATATGCCCTCAAAAGCCGCCTGCTGGTAATGGTTCAGGGTTATTTTTGAGATATCGTCACGCTGCACCGCCTCGGGCGTTTTCAGCACCTCATAGTCGAAAAGCTCCGCAGCGCCGCACTTGACCATATTCTTTACCACCTGAGCCGTGCAGCCGCACATATAGCAAAGCTCCTTGACGGAAGCGCAGCCCTCACGCTCAAGTATCTGAGCGGCGGCAGTCTGCTTTGGGGTGAGCTTTATACTGCCCTGTGCATATGCGTCGGTAAGGCGCACCATGCTTACGGTGTCGTCCTTCACCCTCTGCTTTGCAATGTCGGTTTCCTCAACAAAGCCGCCGGAAACAAGCTCGTTTGCAAGGGTAAGGTCGGAGGAAAGGATCATATCCAGCTCATCGCCGTCCTCCGCCTCGGCTGCGGACATATAAAGCCCCAGCGCCTTATCGGAGACCTGATCTTTCTTCGGCTTTTTTGCACCCAGGCGATACTTGCTCACAAAGTTCACGCCAAGTCCCGGCGGGATAAGGGCACGGAACGCCTCAAAATAGGTGCAGAACACCGTATCTTTGAGCCACATGAGCAGCTCCAGCTGTTCTTCACCGATAACAGGCTCGCTGTCGATAACGGAGCTTATCTCCTTGCAGCCCTTGCCGTCGGAGACCTCCATACCCACCACGATGCCCGTCCTGCGGCGGTTTCCTCTGCCGAAAGGGACTATGACCCTTTTTCCAACAGAGACTTTGCCCTCAAGCTCAGGCGGAACGATGTAGCTGTAGGCAATGTCGAAAGCGTCATTTGTGCCGCTGACGCCCACCAGTGCAGTAATGCAGTCCACTTGGCTCAGACTGTGCCCTCTGTGGATTTGCCGGGTCTTACAGCAGGATCCTCAACTATAGAGAACTTGTGAGCCGCAAACTCGTCAACAGCAGTCTTAACAGGCTTTTCTTCAAGTATCTGATTGTTCTCGCTAAGCTCGTCAGCGATCTCTCTTGCACGCTTTGCAACGCCGATAACTACAGAATAGCAGCTTTCACCGTGAGTAGCGATCTGATTCATAGCAGGTCTTAACATAATAAATTACCTCCAAAATTATTTGTTTAATATTTCATCTATTGTTTCGGAAGAACGCTTTACGGTCATTTTCTCAGCCTTTACGACTGCAAGAAAATCAGCCACAGCGTCATCCAGATCGTCGTTGACTATGATATAATCATAATTGTGAGCCTTTTCTATCTCGCCCGCAGCCTCGCCCACACGCTTGTCTATGACCTCGGGAGTTTCGGTGCCACGCTTTTCAAGGCGGTGGCGGAGGGTTCCCAACGATGGAGGGAGAATGAACACGAACACAGCATCGGGGCATTTTTCCTTGATCTTCATAGCGCCCTGCACTTCAATTTCAAGTATAACGTCCTTGCCCTCTTCAAGCTTGTCGAAAACAGCCTTGCGGGGAGTGCCGTAGTAGTTGCCGCAGTAGCAGGCGTGCTCAAGCATACCGTCCTCAGCAATGAGCTTCTCAAAGCCCTCCTTGGTGAGAAAATGGTAGTTCACGCCGTCAACCTCGCCCTCTCTGGGAGAACGGGTGGTAGCGGATACGGAATAGTAGAAGTTATCGTTTTTCAGCACCTGAGCAAGTATGGTGCCCTTTCCGCAGCCTGACGGTGCGGAAACAACAATTAAAAGTCCTTTTGACATTTTAATGTTCCTTTCGGTGTGTATTTTAAGAGAATATGTTACTCCCCTTCCTCATCTTCCTCCGTGTCCTCGGCACGGCCGGAAATGGACGCAGGCGATGAAGCGGAGAGGATAACATGGTCGCTGTCCATAACAAGAACGGACTTGGTCTTTCTGCCGTAGGTGGCGTCAATGAGCATTCCTCTGTCACGGGCGTCCTGGATTATGCGCTTTATGGGCGCTGATTCGGGACTTACCACCGCCACAAGGCGTGAAGCCGAAACGGCATTTCCGTAGCCGATGGGAATAAGCTGCATATCTGTTCCTCCGTCCGTTATTCTATGTTCTGAATCTGCTCTCTTATCTTTTCGATCTCGGATTTAAGATCGACCACAAGCTTAGTAATGGCGATATCCTGTGCCTTGGAGCCGATAGTGTTTGCCTCACGGTTGAACTCCTGGATAAGGAAATCAAGCTTCCTGCCCACAGGCTCGCTGAGACTGAGCATATCGTTCAGCTGCTTCAGATGGCTCTTCAGGCGGACAGTCTCCTCTGCAACGGCAGTCTTATCTGCAAAAATGGCAGCCTCGGTAACTATCCTCTGCTCATCAATATTCTTGTCGGCAAGCACCTCGCATAAACGTGCGTAGAGCTTGTTTCTGTAGCTTTCTGCGGAAATGGGGGAAAGTCTTTCTATCTCGAACACCATTTCTTCAATAGCGTCCGCTCTTTCAAGGACGTCCTCCTTCATCTTCTCGCCCTCGGTCTCACGCATCTTGATGAAGCAGTCGGAAGCCTTGTCGGCAACGGTCTTTACATCATTCCAGATGACCTCTTCATCCTCGGCAGTTTTTCTGACGGAGAAGATATCGGGCAGGCGGATAAGCTTTGAAAGAGTCAGGTCATCGGTAAGACCAAGCTCTTCGTTGGCGCTTCTGAGAGCATCAACATAGCCCTTGGCAACGCTCTTGTTGACCTCGATAAGCGCATCGCTTGTCTCCACAGCGGTGACAGTAACGCTCACCTCCACCTTTCCACGTGATATCTTTCCGCTTATGTAGCTCTTGAGTTTTTCCTCAAGGTAGCCGTAAGCTCTGGGAACACGGGCGGAAAATTCAAAATAGCGGTGATTTACGGAGCGGATCTCAACAATAATGTCTCTGCCGCTGATAATTTCCTCGGCTCTGCCGAAGCCTGTCATGCTCTTTATCATTGTAAATACTCCCTGAATCATTTATTTTTACGAACAGGTGCGAACCTATAGGCACGCACACGTACATTATGCCATAACTTATTTTATTATAGCACACTTTACGGCGTAAATCAAGCGAATACGAAAAAATATAATGGTTTTCGGTAAGTAAACAAATTGTGAACGGCAGTGGTGCAAATATGCAAAAAGGCTGCACCTTGCGATGCAGCCGTGACAGTCATGATATTGTTCTGCCCTTGGATTTTTTCTTTTTGCCCTCGATGGGAGCTTCCTCGCCGCCCTTGTCAAGGAACACAGCGTCCTCGGCATCAAGGGGCTTGAGATAGTCATACTCAGGATTATCCTGACCCTTTTCCGCATAGAACGGATCTATAACGTACTTCTGGATAAGAGGATAGCTGTTGAAGATGACCACAAATCCCATAAAGCTCAGCGCCCACACGGGCACAAGGATAAGCGTCAGAGGACTTACCACCGTTCCGACAACGATTATCGCTGTGATAAGGAACAGGATAAGCAGTGTGATTATATTCTTTTTAAGTCCGAGACAGGTAAGGAAAAAGGAATTTTTGATGATATTCTTGAATGAAAGCTCTGTGGCAACTATCATGGGGAATGCGTAAAAATTCATCATAAGTACCGTCAGCGCAAAGCTTACGGATATCACGCACATAACATAGTAGATGGTTCCGCTGCCGCCCGACTGCGCCGCTGCCTTAGCCATGGCAGGATAAACGTTCAGTGCGCATATAAGTGACACGCCGAACGCCACGTCGATAAGTCCAGCAGGGAGAGATTTCTTCCAGTTCTGGGAGAAGCCCTTCCAGAACTCGTGCCAGATGAACGTATCCTTATCCAGCTGATAGCACCGCAGCACCTTTGTCATGCCCGCTATGGCAGGACCAATGGTAACAACAGGGATACAGAACACAAAGGTCAGGAGACTCAGCTTGATAAGCTTCCAGAATCTTCCGAAATACATTTCCCAGAACAGGAAAAACGGTTTCTTTTTTGGGGCATTTTTGGATATGCCCGAGCCTGCTTTTTCATAGTCGGCTCCGAAGCCTAAGAATGACAATGACTACACTTCCTTAAATATTTTATTCCCCATTTGATACTAAGCGCCAATTAAAAGCCGGTTTTGTTGGTGCTTGGTTTAAAGCACTGCTGCCATAAGTCCACGCATTGCAGCTGCGGCGATGCCGGTAAGCAATATCAGCGCAAATTTTGCAAGATAAAGCCGCAGGCTGCCCTCGTCGGAGGCTTCGCCCGAAGCTCCGAATGACCTGCCCGAAATGTAGGAGGACATTCTTATATTTTCCCTAGCCCCAAGAATGACCGTTACCATGCTCACAGCCTCAAAGGGAAGAATGTTCAGAGCAGCGCAGACATCTCCGCTTTTCATTGCGCAGGCAGCATATGCAGCCAGATACCCTGTGCCAAGCCCTTTAAAAAAGCACAGTATATATCCCATAGGCTGACCCGCAGCGGAAAGTCCGCCGAAAAAGAACAGCAGAACGTATATCCCCACAGAGCAAAGGCTTGTCACAAAAGCGGACACAAAGCCGCCCCCGGCATTTATCTCCCCGCCGCTGTAGGTATATGCTCCAACAAACACCCCTGCCGCCGCAATAACTGTCAGCAGCATATAAAGCCGTCTGCCGGGGGACATCTCCCTTTCGGCAGGCAGTTCACGGGTCATGCGGCGCACTCTGTACCGCCGTCTTTTCTGAACATTTACGGTCATATTATCAATCGTCCTTTGTTTTGTATTTGCAGTATTGCTTATACAAAGCTTATGCGGACGACCGCAATAAAATTACTTTATTTTGAAAGCTCGTATGCTCTCTTTGTGCATCTCTCGCAGCAGTCCTTGACAACATCGGTAAGCTTGCCCTGATACAGTCCGTCAAGACCTGCAAGGGTGGTTCCTCCGGGAGAGGATACCATTTTGATAAGCTCGTCAATGGTCTTGCCCGACTCGGTCATCATCTTTGCGGAGCCGATAAGGGACTTTGCAAACAGCCTGAGAGCAGCGTCGCCTTCAATGCCGTTCTCCTTTGCGTAGTCGATGAAGCCCTTGGCATAAAGATAGATAAACGCAGGTGAGCTGCCGTTTATTGCGATTATCTCCTTCATTCTGTCCATGGGAACTACCTCAGCGATACCGCCTGTGGAGAATATGCTCTTTACCACCTCAAATTCCTCGTCGGTGGTGTAGGTTCCCTTTGCAAGAGCGGTTGCGCCCTCGCCCAGCAGGAAAGGAGTATTGGGCATTACGATAACGGTATGCACCTTGTCCTTTGTGGTCTTCATGATGTACTCTTCCGTGATGCCTGCTGCGATGGATACGATGACTGTATCCTCCTTAACGTGATCGGCAAGCTTGGGGAGAACGGAATCGAACACCTGAGGCTTTATTGCAAGAAATACATATTTGCATTTTTCGCATATCTCCCCCTCGGAGGAAACAGCCTTTACGCCCTGCTTTTCAAGCTCGGCAAGCTTTGCAGCATCGAGGTCGTATGCGTATATTTCCGCTTCGGACTTATATGCTGCGGCAATTCCTCTGATAATGGCGCCGCCCATATTTCCAGTGCCGAGAAAACCAACTTTTATCATAAGTCAAGCTCCTTTTTATTTTGCCTGCCCGTACTGCGACCGCACTCTGCAATACGCTGCCTGAGCCGCAGGCACCGTCATAGACAGAAGCGCCACGTCAATGGGGAACTGTCCCAGATTTTTCACAACTCTCGGGAGTATCCAAACAAAGAATCCGTTCATCATGGTCTCGTTTGCTCCAAGAAGAGTAAAATCGGGATTTACGTAGAGTGTGTATAAAAAGTACGAATTAAGGCATATGTTGCAGATGAGTATTACCGAAAATCTTGCCAGTGCAACTCTGAGAATATCGCTCCACTGGGGCTTAATGGTCTGCTTGTAAAGGAATATGCCGTAGATGATGCCCGAAAGAATGACCACCAGCGCCAGCTCTATGCTGTAGCCTCTTGCCGACTTGTTGTCGATAAGAAAGCCGATAATGTCAAGGGCAAATGTGGACATTCCGCACACCACGGGGCCGTAAAGCAGTCCGATAAGGCTTATGGGTATGCAGGTGAAAACTATTCTCAGGTCGGGTGTTACCTGTATTGCCAGCGAGCGGATAGCTATTGCCATTGCAAGCAGCATACCTGTTGTGGCGATAGTCCTCAGATTTTTCAGCGATTTTGCCGACTCGGCAAATAAATTAAAAAAGCTTTTCATTATAGAACCTCCTTAAAATAATGCGCAGCTCTCTTGCCTTGTGCATTATATCTGAGGAGAATGAAAAGCTCCTTTTGTATAATGCATTCAGCGGGATGCGATGACTGTACCGCATTTCCGATTTTCAGCGGAAAATTTCGTCCCCGACACAACTCCCCGTTGTCGGGACACTGCGGTGCCTGTATTCAGGCTCCAAACGCACAGTCATCTACTCTGTAATGCGTGATTTTTTTAGAATGTGATCTCGTTGCAGACTCTGTAAAGCTCAGTATCAAAGGGCTTCTTCATAGCAAGAGCTTCCTGGATATCAACGTCGATGATCTTGTTATCCTTCATGCCTACGACTCTGTTTGTAGCGCCGCTGTCGATAAGCTCAACAGCACGGTAGCCCATCTGGCTTGCAGCAACTCTGTCTCTCAGGGTAGGCATACCGCCTCTCTGAACGTGACCGAGAACTGTAAGTCTGGTCTCAATGCCTGTAAGCTCCTGGATTCCCTTGGTGATGCCCTCAGAGTTGTTAACGCCCTCGGCAACAACAACGATGAAGTGCTCCTTCTGAGCTTCATGTGCCTTTCTGATCTTTTCTGCGATAGCATTCATATCATAAGGCATTTCGGGAGTGATGCAGGCAATAGCACCCGATGCGATGGCAACGTTAAGAGCGATCCAGCCTGCATTTCTGCCCATTACCTCAACAACAGAGCATCTGTCGTGGGACTGGCTGGTGTCTCTCAGCTTGTCGATCATTTCCATAGCGGTGTTCATTGCAGTATCGTAGCCAATAGTGTACTCGGTACACTGGATATCGTTATCAATGGTTCCGGGGAGACCTATGCAACGGATATTGCCCAGACGGGAAAGATCTGCAGCGCCTCTGAATGAACCGTCGCCGCCGATTACAACAAGACCTTCCATATTAAGGCTCTTGCACTTTTCGGCAGCCTTGAGAATATATTCCTCTTCCTTGAATTCGAGACATCTTGCGGTGTAAAGGATAGTGCCGCCTCTCTGAATGATATCTGAAACGTCACGGCAGCTGAGTTCAACGCATTCGCCATGAAGCAGACCGTTGTAACCTCTCTGGATACCGATAACTCTGTATCCCTTGTTGATAGCAGCTCTTGTTACGGCTCTTACAGCCGCATTCATTCCGGGAGCGTCGCCTCCGCTTGTTAATACGCCAATAGCCTTCTGCATAATTCTTTCCTCCGATTTTTTATAATCAGCGGCAATATGCTTTAACAAAGCCCTGCCGCCTTTCAGACAAAAATATAGAAAACGTTTTACGTTCCTCTATTATTTTACACATATCGCCCCTCTTTGTCAAGGGGGGAATGCTTATTTTCTGTAAACTTTCACAACATTAAAGCGCCGACGCACACCCAGATGTGCTAAATCACAACCGAAAGCGCCGTATTTTCCGTTCCCGCAGCCTCAGACAGCTCCTCTATCAGCTCCGCCGATATGCCGCAGGTCTTTATCTTCCTGTGGGCAATGGTTCGGCTGATGTCGGAAAACCTGAACAGCACGGGCGAGCTGCCTTGGTGCTTTCGCAGGATATCAGTGCAGGCGGAGATTATATCCCCGTCGGTGCTTTTGCACCTTATAAACAGCTTGCCGCCGCATACCTTCTTTGTAAACTCCTCCTCCGAAAGTATCCTGTCCGCCAGAATGTTCATTCCGCCGTCCCTTGAGGGCGAAAGCCTGCCCTCGATATAGACACGCCTGCCGCTTTCCAGCAATGGCTTTGCGGTCACATATACCGACGGGAACACTACGCACTCACATTCGCCGCTCATATCCTCCACGGAAAGGAAAGCCATCTCTCCGCTTTTGGCAGCGTGCTTTTTTACCCCCGTAAGAGTGCATACGAAAGCGGTCTTTGCGCCCTCTTTAAGCTTCATCGCCGATGCGATATCGGGCAGGCGCATTGCCTGAGCCAGTATGCGCATATTTTTAAGAGGGTGCCCCGAAATGTAAATGCCCAGTATCTCTTTTTCCATTTCCAGCAGCTCGGAGGAACTGAACTCATCACTTTTGGGGAGGGTGCTTTCGATATCCGCCGCAGAGCTTCCGCTGTCGGACATTCCGAAAAAGTCCAGCTGGCCCTCTATAGTGCCCCTTGAATAATCGGCACAGGCATTTGCGATAAGGTCATAGTTTTCAAGCATCTGCCGCCTGTTGAGGGCAAAGCCGTCCAGCGCCCCGCTTTTTATAAGGCTCTCGGCACATCTGCGGCTGAAATCATGACCGTTCATTCGTTTTACAAGGTCGGTGAGGCTCACGTATATGCCGTTTTTCTCACGCTCTTCTATTATCTCGCTTATCATTCCCCTGCCGAGATTTTTCGCCGCCAGCAGTGAAAAGCGAATGCCGTCCTCTGCGGCGGTAAAGCCCATATCGCTTTCGTTGATGTCGGGGCGGAGTATCTTCACCCCATGCCTGCCGCACTCGGAGATATATTCCATGAGCTTGCCCGTATATTCCGTAAAGGCGGACATAAGCGCCGCCATATATTCCTTATAGAAGTGGCATTTTAGGTACGCCGTTCGGTATGCCACTACCGAATAAGCCGCCGCATGGGACTTGTTGAAAGCATAGGAAGCAAAGCCCGCCATCTCGCCGAAAACGTCCTGAGCCACCTTTTCGGGCACGTTGTTCTTCACCGCTCCCGCAATGAAGATATCCCGCTCCTTTTCCATAACATCGTGCTTTTTCTTTGCCATGGCACGGCGCACAAGGTCGGCTCTGCCATAGGAATAGCCCGCCATTTTGCGGCAAATCTCCATTACCTGCTCCTGATAAACTATGCAGCCGCAGGTAACGTCCAGGATATCCTTTAAAATGGGGTGCGCATAGGTTATCTTTTCGGGGTGACGGCGGTTTTCAAGGTACTTTGGAATGCTGTCCATAGGTCCGGGACGGTAAAGTGACAATGCCGCAGTCAGATCCTCTATCGAACGGGGTCTGAGCTTCATCAGAAGGCTTGTCATGCCGCCGCTTTCAAACTGGAACACGCCCGACGTATCCCCTGCGGAAAGCATCGCAAAGGTCTCGGCATCATCATCGGGGACTTTTCTTATATCAAAGTCGGGGATATGCTTCCTTACCGCCTTTTCGCAGTCATGGATAATGGTAAGGTTGCGAAGCCCCAGAAAGTCCATTTTGAGCAGTCCCACGCTTTCAAGGGCTGTCATGGTGTATTGTGTGGCAACCACGCCGTCACGGCACACCAACGGAACATAATCGCTGACGGGAGCATCGCATATAACAACTCCCGCCGCATGGGTGGAGGTGTTTCGTGGCATTCCCTCAATGGAGCGTGCCGTGTCTATAAGCTCATGCACCTTCATATCGGTCTCGTAAAGACTTTTAAGCTCCGCAGAACCATCAAGCGCCTTGTCAAGAGTCATATGCAGCGACTGTGGGATAAGCTTTGAAACTGTGTCTCCCACGCTGTAAGGCAGGTCGGACACACGGGCAATATCACGTATGGCAGCCTTTGCCGCCATGGTTCCGAAAGTAACTATCTGCGCCACCCTGTCACTGCCGTACCTCCTGATAACATAGTCTATGACCTCCTGCCGCCTTTCGTAGCAGAAGTCGATATCAAAGTCGGGCATGGAAACTCTTTCGGGGTTTAGGAAACGCTCAAACAGCAGATTGTATCTGATAGGGTCAATGTCCGTGATGCCAATGCAGTACGCCGCAAGGGAACCTGCTCCCGAACCACGTCCCGGGCCTACGGGGATATCCTTGCTTTTGGCGTATGCGATAAAATCCCACACAATAAGATAGTAGTCGGTGTAGCCCATCTTGACCACCACGTCCAGCTCATATTCCAGCCGTTCTTTTATCTCGGGGGTAATGTTATCGTAGCGCTTTTTAAGCCCCATATGGCACATATTCCTGAAAAATGTCTCATTGTCTGCGCCTATCTGCTTCTGCTTTTCCGAAAGGTCAAAGCGTGGGAGCTTCAGCTTGCCGAACTCCATTTCAAAGGAGCACATCTCCGCAATTTTTGCGGTGTTCTCCACTGCGTCGGGTCTGCCACGGAAAAGCGGGAGCATCTCCTCTTCTCTTTTCAGATAAAATTCATCGTTGGGGAACGCAATGTTTATCCTGTCAGCCAGAGTGGTGTTGGTCTGAATGGCAAGCAGCACCCGCTGCACCCTTGCGTCCTCCCTGCGCACATAATGAGCATCATTTGTGGCAGCAAGCGGGATATTTGTCTGCGCCGAAAGCCTGTAAAGGGCAGGGAGGATCTTTGCGTCCTCAGGAGTGGAATGGTTCTGCACTTCGATATAATAGTTGCCTGCGCCGAAAATATCGTTGTATAAAAGAGCTGTCTGCTTTGCCTTTTCAAAGTTGCCCTCGGCAATATGCCTTGGCACTTCTCCCGCAATACAGCCCGACAGACAGACAAGCCCCTCGGAATGTTCCCTGAGAAGCTCCAGGTCAACTCTCGGCTTGCTGTAAAAGCCTTCGGTATAGCTCAGCGACACCATTTTTATAAGATTTTTGTAGCCCTTTTCATTTTTGCACAGTAGTATAAGATGATACGGGTGGGAATCCAGCCCGAAATCCTTGTCAAACCTTGTCCTGTGGGCAACATACACCTCGCAGCCGATGATAGGCTTTATCCCCTGAGCTTTGCACTCGTTGTAGAAATCAACAGCCGCAAACATATTTCCGTGATCGGTCACGGCAAGGGCAGTCTGCCCCATTTCCTTTGCACGGCTCACCATATCCTTTATGCGGCAGGCGCCGTCAAGCAGGCTGTATTCGCTGTGAACATGAAGATTTACAAACATATGACGGCTCCTTTCCCGTAATTATCGCATATAATTGCCGCATAAAATCAGTGTCCCATGATATTATCCCCGAATGGCGCAGGACATATTATTTCCGCAATATAATATCCGTCCTCACGGGGGATATCCATTTCTTCAAAAGGGTCAAACATATAAAACCGCCGCCACGCCTCGGAAGCCGGATAAACATCTGCACTGCCAATATCCGCAAGCTCCTTTTGCATATCCATAGGCACGTTTGTGCGCACAACAAAAAGCAGCTGATTTTCCGTGTGATTTCCCGTTCCGCTTGTGTTGCCTGTGTAAACACAGCTTCCGCATATTTCGCCGCCCATATCAACTATGTGCCGCTTTGCCCTGTCCGCACGGATATGCCCGTCCGCAATGTTCACTGCCGCACCGATAAGCTGAAGCGCACATATTATTATCGGCAGTGCCGCAATGATGACAAGTACCGTCTTTGCCGCTTTTTTCATATTATTCCTTTCCTGCCCTGCTCCTGTCCTCACGTATCTGGTCGGCTATCTCCATAAGCTTTTTGAGCCTGTGATTTGCCCCCGAACGTCCCACGGGCTTGTCAAGCATTTCTCCCAGCTCTTTCAGCGAAACATCGGGATTTTCCAGCCGCAGCTCCGCCATGTTCCGAAGCTCGGGGGTAAGGCTCTCAAGTCCCTCGGTGTTCATTATGTACTCAATGTCCTCTATCTGCTTTTCGGAGGCTTTGAGGGTGCGCTCGATATTTGCAGCATCGCAGTTTGCTATGCGGTTTGCCTTGTTGCGCACGTCTTTGAGAATTTTCACGTTCATCAGCTCGATGGAGGATTTTGTGGCACCCATGAGGGTAAGCATATCCTCTATATCCTCGCTGCCCTTGAAATACAGCACATAAAGCCCTTTGCGCTCCACGTATTTTGACATTATGCCCAGCCGTTCCAGCAGTTTTTTCAGGTCGGTGCAAAGCTCCTCAAAGGGCACCGCAAATTCCAGATGATACTCCTTTATCGGCTCGGTAACGCTTCCGCATGAAATGAACGCCCCTGCAAGGAACGCAAAGACATTGTTATTGTCTATGATATCCTCCTGAATGCGGTGTATGAGCTTGCTGGAGGATATCCTGAAACGGAATATCAGCTCTTCCCTGTCAGGCTCGGCAGGAACTGTAAGGCTGTAGAGCGATGAGCCGTTTTTCTTTTTGGTCTCGTTTATGGCAACAGTGCCGCTCCTGCCGATTATCTTGTCGGAAAGCCTTGAAAACATATCCGCCGCCAGGCGGTTTTCTGTCTGGAACTGTATCTCCTCCGCACCGAAACGGCGGCAGAAGAGCAGCATTCCGTAAAGGCAGGCATATTCCTTGTCACGGTCGGTTATAACAGAGCAAAGCTCCTCTTTTACGCTTTGTGAAAATGACATCTTATCCCTCTTTCATTGCTTCCAAATTACAGTTTTCCGACCTCGATATCCCTGTGGCACACTCTTGATTTAACGCCCTTGTCATCAAGATAATGATAGATATTTTCCGCAAAGGTAACGCTTCTGTGCTTTCCGCCGGTGCAGCCGAATGCGATGACAAGAGAGGTCTTTCCCTCGTGGCGGTACAAGGGGAGAAGGAAGTCGATAAGGTCTTTGAGCTTTTTGTCAAGCTCCTTGGAGCTGTCAAAGCTCATAACATAGTCCCTTACGCAGCTTTCAAGCCCTGTGTGCTTTTTAAGCTCGGGGATATAAAAGGGGTTTGGCAGGCATCTTACATCGAAAACAAGGTCAGCCTCACGGCACATTCCGTACTTGAAGCCGAAGGACATTACCTTGACGGACATTCTGTCGTCGGGATTATCCATAAAGAGGTCAAAAATAGTCTCTCTCAGCTGGGCAAGGGTCATGTCGGAGGTGTCTATGGTGTAGTCGGAAGCCTCCCTGATGTGGGAAAGTATGCCTCTTTCCATGGTTATAGCCTTTTGCAGGCTGCCGTGGGACTGTTCGTCCAGCGGGTGACGGCGGCGTGTCTCCTTATAGCGCTTGATAAGTACCTCGTCCGATGCGTCGAGGAAAAGCACCTTTACTTCAAGTCCCGATTTTCTGAGATAATCAAGGCTGCTGTCCAGCTCATAGAAAAGCTCACCGCCACGGATATCGGTAACTATAGCCACCTTGCTCATATGTCCGTGGGATTTTACGCAGATATCCGCAAATTTCGGTATAAGCTGGGGAGGGATATTATCTATGCAGTAGTAGCCGATATCCTCAAGAGCGTTCACCGCACCCGATTTGCCTGAGCCTGAAAGACCCGTAACTATCAAAAAATTCATAATATCCTCCATTCCGCCTGTTTATGCAGGGCATATGTTTATGCCGAACATAAACGACATAACTATATCATTATATAAGATTACCACAAATCGGCTGAGAAATCAACAGGATAGGGCAAGTTATTTTTGAACATTAAACACAGTGTTTTCACCTGAGTTTCACCGTATTAACGTATCACTCTCATAAATTTTATAACAAATTGGCGTAATATTCACAAAAAAATAATAATTTGATATCCTATATTAAATGAATATTGAAAAGAAAAGGTATATAATTTTTTTATATAGTCTTTTTTTGATGAATTTTGTAATTTTTGTTATTTTTACGGGAGAAAATGAGATGGAGATTTTAAAGCAGCGAATTTTAAAGGACGGCGTTGTAAAAGAGGGAAACGTCCTTAAAGTGGATAAGTTCCTCAATCACCAGATGGACGTTAAGCTTTTTAACGACATCGGCGAGGAATTTGCAAGGCGTTTTGCGGGTCTGGGCGTAAACAAGATACTTACCATCGAGGCTTCGGGTATCGGAATCGCCTGCATCGCAGCCCAGCATTTTAACAACTGTCCCATTATCTTTGCCAAAAAGACCCTCAGCCAGAACCTTGACGGTCAGATGTACATCACTCAGGTAAAGTCCTACACAAAGGGCGTTACTTATGATGTAATGGTCTCAAAGAAATACCTCGGCAAGGGCGATAAGGTCCTTATCATTGATGATTTCCTTGCAAACGGCTGCGCTCTTATGGGTCTTATACATATCGTCGAGCAGTCAGGCGCCGATCTGGTGGGCGCAGGCATCGTTATTGAAAAGGGCTTCCAGGTGGGCGGACAGACTATCCGTGACATGGGAATAAAGCTGGAATCCCTTGCAATAATAGATTCCATGGACGACGGCAAGATCGTGTTCAGAGATTAACGCAAAAGGCGTTAATATAGCTGTTATAACTGACAGCGTACAGGAAAAAAGTTTTATGGAGGAAGAAAAATGAAGAAAAACCGCTTTCTGGCACTTGCTCTCTCAGCGCTCATGTCTGCATTCGCATTCACTGCCTGCACAACAGCCGCTGACGATACAGCAAATGCAGGCACAGACGCAGCAGGCTCCGACGGAGCTGACACAGCTGCTGTTCAGACACTCACCTATGACGATGTAAAGATCGGCGTTATCCACATCGGCAACCCTGCTGACGGCTCCGGATATACATACGCTCACGATCAGGGTATCGTAGGTATGCAGCAGGAGCTTGGTCTCAGAGATGACCAGATCGTAAGAAAGAACAACGTAAGCGACAGCGACCCTGCCGCAACCGAAACAGCTATCCGTGAGTGCATCGAGGAAGGCTGCAACATCATCTTCGGCACAAGCTGGGGCTACATGGACAAGATGGAGTCTCTGGCAGCTGAGTTCCCCGACGTTTACTTCTGCCACGGCACAGGCTACAAGAACAACGGCACTAACCTCAACAACTACTTCGGCAGAATCTACCAGGCAAGATATCTTTCCGGTATCGTTGCTGGTATGAAGACCGAGTCCAACCTCATCGGCTACGTTTCCGCAATGGGCGTTGAGAACTCCGAGTGCACAGGCGGCATTGACGCTTTTGCAATGGGCGTTTATTCCGTAAATCCCGACGCTAAGGTTTATGTAAAGGTAACAAACAGCTGGTACTCCCCCACAGAGGAGACAAACGCTGCCAAGGCTCTTCTTTCCGAGGGCTGCGACGTTATCGCTCAGCACTGCGATACCCCCAACCCCCAGCTCGAAGCTGAGAGCGCAGGCAAGTGGGGCATAGGCTACAACACCGATATGTCCAAGGACGCTCCCAAGGCTACCCTTACTTCCACTATCTGGCACTGGGACGCTTACTACACCTATCAGGTAAAGCAGATCGTTGACGGCGGCTGGACCTGCGAGAACTACTACGGCGGCATGGCTGACGGTCTCGTTGATATCTCTCCCCTCAATATGGACATCTGCACCGATGAGATGCAGGCAGCTGTTGACGCAGCAAAAGCAAAGATCATGGACGGTTCCTTCAACGTATTTGACGGCGTTATCGAAACAAACGACGGTCAGACCGTAGGCGAGGAAGGCTCCACTCTCGACGATGCAACCATCACAGGCGGCATCAACTGGTACTTCAAGACTGTTGAAGTAAAGTAATCGCTAATAAAACCAAACAGAGCGGCAGAATTTATATTATATTGATTCTGCCGCCCTATTTTTATGGTATCCATGAGAAAACGGCAGCTGATACCGCCGCTTTCTGATGAATATCAAACTGAAAAGGAAAGGAAGATCATATGAGCGGGAATGAGATCGCCGTAAAATGCAGTGGGATAACAAAGGCCTTCGGCGGCGTTGTGGCAAACGACGATATAAATCTCGAAGTAAAATACGGCGAGATACTGGCTCTTCTGGGCGAGAACGGCTCGGGCAAAACAACTCTTATGAATATGCTCTCGGGCATCTATCACCCCGACAAGGGCACCATAGCCATTTCGGGCAAAACTGTTGCCATAAATTCACCCAAGGACTCCATTGCACTGGGAATAGGCATGATACATCAGCACTTCAAGCTGGTGGAGGTGTTCACCGCAGCGGACAACATCGTTGCAGGCACAAAGGGCAGCCTTAAAGGCAAGGGAGCTGTAAGGGACGAGATAAACAAGATATCCGAACAGCTGGGACTGGAAGTTGACCCCGACAAAAAGGTATATAATATGTCCGTCAGCGAAAAGCAGACGGTGGAGATACTTAAAGTCCTTTACAGAGGCGCAAAAATACTTATCCTTGACGAGCCTACCGCCGTGCTTACCCCTCAGGAAACGGAAAAGCTCTTCGCTATCCTTAAAAAGATGAAAGCTCAGGGCTGTGCCATTATCATCATCACCCACAAGCTGGACGAGGTAATGGAGATATCCGACAGAGTTACCATTCTCCGCAAGGGAAAGAGCGTTGAAACGGTGCAGACCGCCGAAAGCAGTGAGAAAAAGCTCACCGAGCTTATGGTGGGCAAGCCAGTTGACCTTTCCATCGAGCGCCCCGAGCCTGAGAATGTAACACCCATACTCAATGTAGTTGACCTGACGGTAAAAAACTCCGAGGGAAGCATCGCCCTCAACGACGTAAGCTTTGTCATCAACAGGGGCGAGATACTGGGCGTTGCAGGCATCGCAGGCAGCGGTCAGAAGGAGCTTTGCGAGACTATCGCAGGACTACAGAAGATAGAAAAGGGCGCTGTGCTTTATAACAAGGAAAACATCATCGGAAAAACTCCCAAGCAGATAATTGAGCTTGGCATAAGCATGAGCTTTATCCCCGAGGACCGTCTGGGAATGGGTCTGGTGGCTTCCGCAGGAATGACGGACAATATGCTTCTGAAAACCTACAAAAAAGGAAAGTTCTGCTTTGTGGACAGAAAGCCTGCAAGAGCGCTCTCCAAGGAGCTTATCGACAGCCTTGAGATAAAGACAGCCTCCACCGAGCAGCCCGTAAGAATGCTTTCGGGCGGAAATGTTCAGAAAGTTCTGCTGGGACGTGAGATACACAGCCAGCCCGACCTGCTCATAACCGCATATCCCGTAAGAGGTCTGGACATCAACTCCTCTTACATGATATACTCCCTGCTCAACGAGCAGAAAAAGAAAAACACTGCCGTGCTGTTCATCGGCGAGAGCCTTGACGTTCTGCTGGAGCTGTGCGACAGGATAATGGTGCTGTGCCACGGAAAGATAACGGGCATATGCGACGCAAAGAAGCTTACAAAGGAAAAGATAGGCCTTATGATGACAGGCTCAACTATGGAGGAGGTAATGGGCGATGAGTGAGGCTAAAGCCATAAAAAAAGAACCCCTTATCAGAATTGCCAAAAGAGCCGAGCGCTCCAACAGGGAAAAGCTGGTTTTAAGGCTTCTCTCCGTGCTTCTTGCCATATGCGCAGGCGGAATTTTCATTCTGATACTGGGTAAAAATCCGTTTCTTTACTACAGCAAGATGGCTGCGGGAGCATTCATAGGCAAGAACCCAAAAAATCCCATGATGCCTTTCCGTGAGACCATAAAGATAATGATACCCCTGCTCATATCCTCTCTGGGCATAACGCTGGCGTTCAAGATGAAATTCTGGAACATTGGCGCAGAGGGTCAGATAATCATGGGCGGCATATTCGCTTCATACTTTGCACTTTTCCACTATGACCTGCCCCATTATCTGCTGTTCATACTCATGTTTATAGCGGCAATGATAGGCGGCGGACTTTACGGAATGATACCCGCATTCTTTAAAGCAAAGTTTGATACAAACGAAACTCTGCTGACGCTGATGCTAAACTACATTGCCCTGTACATCATCGACTGGCTGACAAAGGGCGCTTGGCAGGATCCCGAATCAAAGGGCTACCCCAAGATAGCGACCTTTGACAAAAACGCTTGGCTTGACTCGCTGGGCGGCATTCAGATCGGCTGGGTAATAGGTCTTGTGCTGGCGGCAGTTATATTCGTATATCTCCGCTACACCAAGCAGGGCTATGAGATAATGGTAGTTTCCGACAGCCACGCCACTGCAAGATACGCCGGCATGAACCCCGGAAAGATAACCATTAGAACAATGTTCCTCAGCGGCGCTGTCTGCGGAATCGCAGGCATGGTGCAGGCGTGCGGAACAGAACATACCCTTTCCAGATCGGTAGCAGGCGGCGTGGGCTTCACAGCAATCATCGTTGCATGGCTTGCAAATCTCAGCCCAGTGGGCATCGTGATAGTTTCCTTCCTCTTTGCAGTGCTCCAGAAGGGAAGCACGGTAGTTTCCTCCGAATTTAATCTGTCACCCTACTGCTCACCCGTATTGCAGGGAATAATCCTGTTCTTCGTGCTGGGCTGCGAGTTCTTTATCAGATATAAATTCATCTTCCGTCATAAGGAGGAAAAGTGATATGGAAAGACTTATTGCATTTCTTGCTCATGCGGTATATATGGGCACTCCCCTGCTTTTCGGCACTGTGGGTGAGATACAGAACGAGAAGTCGGGCCACCTTAACCTGGGCGTTGAGGGCATTATGGCTATGGGAGCCTGCGCAGGCTTTATGACCGCCTACAAAACGGGCAGCCTTGTGCTGGCGCTGATAATGGCTTTTATTGTCGGAATGGCAGTTTCGCTAATCTACGCATTCCTTACCATCACCATGATGGCAAACCAGAACGTTACGGGTCTTACCCTTACCATTTTCGGCACAGGTCTTTCAAACTTCATCGGCGAGCAGATGATAACCGCTTCGGAAACAGGAAACCTGAAGCTGCCCGAAAATGTATCGGCAGCGCTGAAAAACATTAAGATTCCTCTGCTTGGCGATATCCCCGTGCTGGGCGGTGTGCTTTTCAACCAGAACATATTCACATATATCAGCATCGTAATTGCGATAATCATGTTCATCTACCTGAACAAGACAAAAACAGGTCTTAACCTGAGGACTATCGGCGAAAGTCCCGCAGTTGCGGACGCTGTGGGAATAAACGTTGTGAAGTACAAGTACATCAACGTGCTTATCGGCGGCGGAATATGCGGCATCGGCGGAGCGTTCTGCTCAATGGTAATAAACGGCGGCGTTTGGATGGCAAACAGCGTAAACGGACTGGGCTGGATAGCCGTTGCGCTGGTAATATTCGCAGTATGGAACCCCGCAAAGGCAATATACGGCGCATACATCTTCGGCGCATTCATGGTGCTGAAATATTACTTCCCCAAAGACCTGGGATTTACCGTTCCCGAATCATTCTTTGATATGCTCCCCTACCTTGTAACGGCGCTGGTGCTTGTCATCACCTCCGTAAAGAAGTCCAAGGAGCGTTCACAGCCAGCTTCCTGCGGCGTGAACTATTTCCGTGAGGAAAGATAATTATACTAACCAAAACCGCCGTATCGGATATTTCCGATACGGCGGCATTTTTAGAACCTGTCTTCACAAGCATATGCGCACGTCTTTTCGGCAAATTTTGCCGCAGACTGCGTTAAAAATCCTTGCCGGGCGAAAGCCCGCCTGCGGATTTTTGCCTACTCTGCAACAAAATTATGCTCGAAAATCCGCACACATTTCTTATGAAGACAGGTTCTTATTTATCCAAGCCCTTTTGCACATAAGGCGTTTTAAGAAACCTATGGTAAAAGATAAATCCGACTGTGGTTGTGATGATCTCCGTAACAGGGAATGTGAGCCAGAACCTTTCCAGTCCGAACCGTGAGAAGATATATCCCAGCGGAACGAACAGTATGACCGTTCTTATAACTGTCAGCAATGAGCTTTTCACGCTGCTTCCCACCGCCTGAAAGAACACGGGGAAAATAAGCGACGTAACCATGGGGATAAAGCTTATGCCGATTATCCTGAGCCCGAATGTTCCTATCGCCACCACCTGCTCGTCAGAACTGAACACCCTCAGCATCTGCTCGGGGATAACTGCAAAACATAATGTTCCCAGCGACATAAGCGCTATGCCGAATATGACCGAGGCGGACAATGTCTTTTTGCGGCGCTCGATATTGTGCGCCGCATAGTTGAAGCTTATGACAGGCACTATGCAGGTCTGCATTGCTCCAAGGGGGATAAAGAAGAAGGTCTGCCACTTGTAGTAAAGTCCCAGCGCTGTGACTGCCTGATCCGAAAAGCCTGAAAGTATAAGGTTAAGTCCAAGGATATAGAACGTGTATGCGGACTGCATAAGGATATTCGGCGTGCCCAGAGCGAATATGCGCTTTATGTATGCAGGGTATTTTCTCCTGTCGGGAGACCTGCGGAAGCCTTTTTTCATAACAACCAGCGCCGCAGCTATCTGACCCGCAACTGTGGCGGCAGCCGCTCCCGCTATGCCCATTTTGGGGAGCCCGAACATTCCGAAAATAAGCAGAGGGTCAAGGATAATGTTGGTGATCGCACCTATTATCTGCGCCGCCATAGGCGTTTTCATATCGCCGTGAGCCTGCAGGATCTTTGTCCACACGCTTTCAAGGAAAAGCCCGAAGCTGAACACGCACACTATCCTGCCGTATGCGATAACATCGGCAATGACCGCAGGCGAGTCGGTGGACATTTTTGCATATGCGGGCATTATTGCATAGCACACAGCGGCAAACAGCAGCCACATCACCACAGCCAGCGGAGTTCCCACTCCCGCATACTCGTCGGCTTCCTTTGTTCCGCCCGTGCCAAGCTTTGCTGCCATGGCGGTGTTTATTCCCACGCCCGTTCCCACGGCAAAGGCTATCATCAGCAGCTGTATGGGATAGATCATTGAAAGGGCGGTAAGTCCCGAATCGGAAGCCCTGCCAACGAAAAAGCTGTCAACTATGTTATAAAGCGCCTGAATAAGCTGCGCCAGCATTACAGGCGGAGCAAGCTTCAGCAGAACTTTGCTTATCTTCTCCTTGCCAAACAGTTCGTTTGTATCCATTTTATGACCATTCCTTTCGGAAATAAGAACCTGTCTTCATAAGAAATGTGTGCGGATTTTCGAGCATAATTTTGTTGCAGAGTAGGCAAAAATCCGCAGGCGGGCTTTCGCCCGGCAAGGATTTTTAACGCAGTCTGCGGCAAAATTTGCCGAAAAGACGTGCGCATATGCTTGTGAAGACGGGTTCTAATATGCAGCTTTAATATAATATCACATCAGCATAAATATTTCAAGCTGTGCCGACGCTGCTTGATGTGAACTTTATTCAATTAAAATTCCTGCAAATTATTGACATCAATGTTACAATAGTGTTATAATCATTAAAAGACATTTTTGGGGGTAATTATGGCTATCATAGGAATTGATCTGGGAACTACAAACAGCCTTGCCGTATGCTACAGGAACGAAAAGGCTGAGATTATAAAAAACAGTCTGGGAGATAACTATCTTCCCTCTGTTGTCAGCATTGACGACAATGGCGAGATACTTGTGGGCAGGGTGGCAAAGGAGCGGCTCATATCCCACCCCAGCGCCACAGCGGCAGAGTTCAAGCGGATAATGGGTCTGCGCCAGACCGTAACTCTCAGTGGACGGAGCTTCTCTCCCGAGGAGCTGTCCTCCCTTGTGCTGCGCAGGATAAAGGAAGATGCGGAAGCCTATCTGGGCGAGCCTGTGACCGAGGCTGTCATCAGCGTGCCCGCATATTTTGACGATAACTGCCGAACCGCCACCAAGCTTGCCGCAAAGCTTTCCGGCATTTATGTTGAAAGGCTGGTAAATGAGCCATCCGCCGCAGCACTTGCCTATCAGGCACGCCACGGCTTCGGGGACGGCACATATATGATAGTAGATTTCGGCGGAGGCACCCTTGATATCTCCATAGTCGATTCCTTTGACAGCGTTATGGAGATACTTGCCGTTGCAGGCGACAATCATCTGGGCGGTAAGGACTTTAACGAAGCCATTGCCTACTACTTCTGCAAGGAAAACGGCATTGACATGAACACCCTCTCCCCCGATGACAAGGCGATAGTATATAGGCTGGCAGAGGAATGCAAAATATCCCTCACCACCCAGCCAATGGCAATGATGATAGCAAACATCGGCGGCAAGCAGCTTTCGCTGACCCTTGACAACAACAAGCTCATAGAGGTCTGCTCCGCAGTGTTTGAGAGAGTGGCATCTCCTGTAAGAAAAGCGCTCCACGACAGCCGTCTCAGCATTGATGACATCGACGACATAATACTTGTGGGCGGCTCATGCAAAATGCCCACAGTCAGGGCGTTCATCGAAAAGATAACAGGCAAGCGCCCCTGTACAGATATTGACCCGGATACTGCCATTGCTCAGGGAGCAGGCATTTTTGCAGGCATAAAGGACAGAAACGACAAGCTGAAAGACATTATCCTCACCGATATCTGCCCCTTTTCCCTGGGAACGGACGTTCTTGACATACAGAGCCGTGAATCGGTAATGGACTTCATCATCGACCGCAACTCTCCCCTGCCCACCAGCCGTGAGCATATCTACAGCGCCGTGAACGACGGTCAGACCGTGTCAAAGTTCAAGTTCTATCAGGGCGAGAGCCGTGTGCCCTCACGCAACCTGTACATAGGCGAGCTTTGTGTAAAGCACCCGCCTGCACGAAAGCATCAGCCCACCTGCACCGCCCGCATGACCTATGACATCAACGGGATACTTGTGGTCGATGTCACCACTTTAGCGGATAACAAGCACTACAGCCATGTAATGCTCAGCAGTTCAAACAACATGAGCGATGAGGAGATAAACGCCGCTCTCAAAAAAATGGAAACTCTTAAAATAAGCCCTGCGGACAAGGAAGAGAACCGTCTGCTCATTGCCCGTGCCGAGCGCATTTATGAGGAAGCTCTGCCCGAGGAGCGCTATATGATAGACAATGCTCTGGGCAGCTTCAAAGCAGCACTTAATATGCAGAACAACCGCCGCATTCACGAAGCTGCGGAGGATCTGACCGCTCTTCTGGACAATCTGGAATACTGATATGTGGAATATACTTGGAATTGAGCCTACAAAGGACATAAGGGAGATAAAGCGTGCCTATGCCCGCCTTGCAAAGCAGTACAATCCCGAGGAACACCCCGAGGAGTTCAAGAGGATTTTTGACGCTTACAAGTCCGCCTCTGCCCTGGCAAGATCGGTAAATGAGCGCCGCAGCGATCCGATCGTTACGATCACAGCAGCTGCTACCGAAGCGAAAGAACAACAAGAACCGTTACAGCATGAACAGCATGAGCAGTCAGAACAGACTGAGTTCAACTTCACCTCCGTGGATATTTTCCCCGACTTTGAGATAACTCCACAGCTGGCTCAGGAAAAGTTTTTGCAGAACATGGCTCTCATACTTTCCGACAAAAACAAGCGTGACGATATCTCCTGCTGGAAATGGCTGCTGGGAAAGCCCACATTTCTGTCCGTATGCGATGACAAGGGCTTCAGAAAAAAGGCTCAGAAGCTGCTTGACAAGGAGCTTCTTGCGCCGAATGTATCATCATACATTGCAAGCAGATTCAGCCGTGGCTCACGGGCTTTGCCGCAGAAAAAGGGCGACAAATGGGCGGTTTACATCTCCCACAGCGGCAAAAAGCCCCCGGAAAGCTACAAGGTGCCAAGCTATATGGGCGGCCCAAGCCTGCTTCATCGCACCGCTCCGCAGCTTATGACCATGGTTATCATATCTTTGATATTCTTTGCTCTTGTACTGGCAGGCAGCCTGTTACAGCAGTATTTTTCATAAGCCAAAACTAACGAAAGGCATTTACATATAAATGTGGAATATACTTGGAATTGAACCTACAAAGGACATAAAAACCATAAAAGCGGCTTACGCAAAGCTTGCAAAGCAGTACAATCCCGAAGAACACCCCGAGGAGTTCAAGCGGATATTTGACGCTTACAAGTCTGCCTGCGCATATGCACGTTCGAAGAACACGCCGGAGCCGCAGAAGCCCGACACCACCCAAGAGGGTCTGAACCTTTCCTTTGCACCAAAACAGGAGCAGTCTCAGTCGCAGGAAAACGGGCAGGAAAATGCCTTTGATTTCTCCAATGTAAATGAGAACGCAAAGCCTCAGCCGCAAAGGGAAGATAAAAAAGAGGATAATGCCCTTGACTTTTCCTCTGTAGATGAAGCACCAACGCCTGACACCGACGATGAAGAAATCAGCGGCTTTGATTTCAGCTCCCTTGACCCCGAAAAGCTCAATCAGACAGATGAAGAGCGCATGGAAGCTATGCGGAAGTTCTATCTTGAAAAGATACGCCGCATGGTAATGAAAAAATCCACTGCCGACAATTATCAGCTGTGGTACGAGCTGCTGAACAGCCACGACTTTTCCCGTCTGGCAGCAGATGAGGACTTCCGCCTGGAAGCCACCTCGCTGCTTTACCGCACCACATACACCAAGGAAGTGGCAAACCTTATCGCCTACTGCTTCGGTCACGGCGCTTCATACATCTGCGTCAACTCCATTTCCAACGAGTGGCAGGTTCGGCTGATAACACCTAAGGCATCACGCCGCCGCACACGCTTTATATCCGAAAGCCCCTCAAATATGCCCAAATGGGTGGGCGTTGCAGCCGTCATCATAGCTATCATGCTGTTTATCGTCTGGCCCATGTCTATACTCGCCTCGGACAACAGTTCATCGAACAAAATGCCTGAATACACTCCGCAGGAGCAGGCACATGACCCTGACGAATATCTTATCGACGCATTTGTAGATGCCGCCAACGACCATTCCTATGACCTTGAAACCCTTTACCCCATGTGCGTGGGCAAGTGGGAAAATGAGCAGGGATATATCATCATTGACGAAAGCTACGGATATGCGCTGTGTTTCAACGGCGACACCGCCGCAGGCTCCGTTTCCGCAGTTCCCGCCGAAAAGGGCACAACGGTTTATGCCAGCCTTACATCGGATAATCCAAAATATGACGGCACCCTGCTCGGCATAGTTTTAATTTCAAAGGACGGCAAAAGTCTTTCCGTCATATTCCCCAACAAAACCACCACCGTTATGTATAAGGCTGATGAAGCGGAAACGGAAGTGACCGCCGCACAGACCGAAGAGACGCAGGCGGAGACCTCACAGACGGAAGACGAGGGAATATCCGAAAGCTATGATATCGACGGCTTTTCCGTAACAGTCACTGCCTACAAGAATAAGTCCTACACCGATATAGACATGACAAACACAAGCGATAACCCATGTCTCAGCGCTCCAAAGGTGCTTTATGAAAATCGCTTCTTTGAGGACTGCACCGAAGCAATGCTCTACTACCCCAGCGGAATGTGCGAAAGGGTGCCGATAAACGACGGCATACCCGACACCCAGAGCAACGAGGTCTATCTCCCCGTGCTGTGGGAGGACACTGACAAGTACAGGCAGGACGACATCACAAGTCTCAGGCGGGTCGAACCGGGCGAAACCATGAGCGCCCGCTGCATTTTTGAGAAGTAAGAACCTGTCTTCATAAGAAATGTGTGCGGATTTTCGAGCATAATTTTGTTGCAGAGTAGGCAGTCTGCGGCAAAATTTGCCGAAAAGACGTGCGCATATGCTTGTGAAGGCGGGTTCTAACATCAAACAGGGCTGCTGCGGATATACCGTAACAGCCCTGTTTCTTGCATTATTACTTTTTTCAATGAGATACTTTTGATGATCTTATACTAATCACCAATAAAACTATAGACAAAAAATCATCGCATAATCCATATACGCAAGATTATGCTCAATTTTTTGTATAATTTTTAATTGGTGCTTAGTATTACAAATACCAAACTTACAATCAAAACGATAGCCTCCACAACCGGCATTACCACCCATAAGCTGCTGCCGCCGAATAATATGGGGAATGTAATGATGGCAATGCTGCTGAGCAGGATATTCCTGAGCAGTGATATGCACAATGATCTTTGAACGCTTAAAACTGATTAGTATAAGTCCATAGCTATTCCTCCAAAAAATAAAGCCAGATAAGAATAACATCTTATCTGGCTCATGATGATCATGTCCATCCGGAAATCTCACTTAAAAAGTGAAATACCTTGCAAGGTGCTTGTATGCACCGTCCGACTTTGCTGATTATAGCAAATGATATATGCAATGTCAATATTTATATCCACGACTTATTTTTTGACTGTTACAAAATCACGGCGGCGAACCGCCTATTTACCCGAACATCATCTCGCCAAACTTTATGGCATATTCGTTCCAGAAAGTCATATCATGACCGCCCTTGCTTTCAAGATATATGTGCTTTGCGCCTATGCTGTCAAGGAACGAGTGGAACTGCCTGTTTTCAGCCAGAAGAAAATCCTCTGTTCCGCAGGCCATGAATATCTCGGGAAGCCTGCCGCTTTTGTGAAGTCTTTCCGCCAGCACCTCGGGATTGTTGTCGCTTTGTTCCACGGTATCAAGGTCGCCGAAGCAGCTGCGGTAATAGTCATAATTGGCAACGCCGTTGTTCTCCCCCTCTTTCATGTGTGCGATCTGATGCACTATCAGCGCAGAGGAAAGAGCTGTGACCTTGCCGAAATTATCGGGGTACTCAAATGCCGTGTGAAGTGCGCCGAAGCCGCCCATGGAAAGCCCCATTATACATGTCTCATCGGCGCTCATTGCCAGACCGAAGGTCTTTCGCACATATCTTACCAGCTCATCACCCACATAGGTGCAGAACTTCCGCCCTGTGGCAGCTCCGTTCAGCCAGAAGGAATTCTCGCCGCTGGGCATGACCACGGCAAAATTATACTTCTCCGCCACCCATGTCGGCATCCAGTTGAAAGCCTTATCCGTGTAGCCATGGAGCAGAAAAAGAGTTTTCATTTTTCGCTTTGAATACTCCGTTTCCTCCCGTGGGATATCCGCACGAAAATCGTTCGGGATATACATTTTAAAAGTAACGCTGCGCATCAGCGAATTTGAAAAGAAGTCTATTGAAATATCAGCCATAAAAAAGCCCCCTTTTCAAATATTATACGTTATTATAATACCTTTGTAAAGAACATTAAAGAAAAAATCCCCTTATTTGCCTTATAATAAATAGAAAATTATTATATAAGGAGTTATGTAAAATGAAGGATCTGTCGATCTACACAAATGATTTCATAAACTATTGCAGGCTGCACAAGGGGCTTAGCGCCAAAACACTGCGGGCATATTCCATTGACCTGAATCAGCTTTGGGAGCGTACCCACGGCGACCTGAGCAAAGCATCTATCTGCCGGTACATATCCCATCTTCACAAAAGCTACAAGCCCCGCACCTGCCGCCGAAAGATCGCCGTTATCAAGGCTTTTGTGCATTTTCTGCTTATAGACGACATTATAGACAGCAACCCCTTTGACAAAATAGACGCATCATTCCGTGAACCGTCGCTGCTGCCGAGGACGATACCGCTGAGCATCATAAACGGCATTCTCAAAGCGGCGTACAACGAACGCAAGCTTGCCAAAACCGCCTATTCGGACAAAATGTGCCTGCGTGACATCGCCATTCTGGAAATGCTTTTTGCCACAGGCGCAAGAGTGTCGGAGATGTGCTCCCTTACTCCCGATGACATTGATCTGGAGTACCATTCCGTCAGGATATTCGGCAAAGGCTCAAGGGAGCGCATAGTGCAGATAGAAAATACAGACGTGCTGGAGATCCTCAGGGAATACAGCAGCGCATTCAGCTCGGATATCACATTCTCGGGATATTTCTTTGTAAACAGGCTCCACGGGCGGCTTTCCGAGCAGTCCGTGCGGGAGATAATAAACAAATACGCCCTTTTGTGCCGTGAGGACATACACATCACACCCCATATGTTCAGGCATTCCTTTGCCACGCTTCTGCTGGAGGAAGACGTGGATATCCGCTACATACAGCGGCTTCTTGGGCACAGCTCCATCACCACCACCCAGATATACACCCACGTTGCCATGTCAAAACAGCGTGAGATACTTTCCGCCAAGCACCCGAGGAATAAGATAGATATTTGACCCGATCTGCTCCCCCATACAGTGCCAAACCCTGATTTTTTTATTGCTATTTCAGCCCCTATATGTTATAATAATAAATAATGTCATTTTATAAATATACTTCTCAGAAAGGAACGATAATATATTATGAACGACGGATTTGTAAGATGCGGCAGTGCTGTGCCCGATATCAAGGTGGCAGACTGCGCCTTCAATGCCGAAAAGATAATCGAAAAGGTTCGTGAAGCTGCCGAAAACGGCTGTTCGGTGCTGGTTTTCCCCGAGCTTTGCATCACAGGCTACACCTGCGGAGACCTTTTCCTCTCCGAAACACTGAAAAACGGCGCTGCTGCTGCGCTCAAAACCATACTTGCCGCCACAGCCGAGCTTGATATACTTTTCATTGTCGGACTTCCCGTCCCCCACCTCAACAGGCTCTATAACTGCGCCGCAGTGTGCTGCAAGGGCAGGCTGCTGGGTCTTGTCCCCAAGCGCAATATCCCCAACTACTCCGAATTTTACGAGGCAAGGCATTTTTCCCGCTGGGAAATGGGCCGGGACGAAAATGACTGTGTTAATATTGATATGGGTCTGGGCTATACCGTTCCCATGGGCGAACTTATCTTCTCGTGCCAAAACTTCCCACAGCTTATGATAGCTGCTGAGATATGCGAGGACCTGTGGGTACCCGATCCCCCCTCGGTAACGCTGTCAGAGGGCGGCGCTGTTATCATCTGCAATCCCTCCGCTTCCGATGAGGTCATAGGCAAAAAGGAATACCGCCGTGACCTGGTAAGAATGCAGAGTGCAAGGCTTGTGGGCGGATATATCTACACCGACTGCGGCTTCGGTGAGTCAACCCAGGACATGGTCTTTTCGGGTCACTGCCTTATCTGCGAGAACGGCTCCGTTCTTTCTGAGAAAAGGACATTCAGCGGCAGCGGCATCATTTACGCCGACCTTGACCTTGAACGTCTGGCAAGCGAGCGCAGAAAGATGACCACCTACGGAAATTCCGCAGAATATAAGCTTCCTCTTATCACTTTCAGCATGGATATCCCCGAAAATAAGGAGATAAAGCGTTTTTACGCACCAATGCCCTTTGTCCCCGCAGACAAGGCAGACCTTTCCGCACGCTGCGAGGAGATCCTCACCATGCAGGCAACAGGACTTGCCACACGCCTTAGGCACATCGGCTGCAAGACCTGCGTTATCGGTCTTTCGGGCGGACTGGACTCCACTCTTGCTCTTATCGTCACTGTTCACGCCTTTGATATGCTCTCACTTGACCGCAAGGGCATAATCGCCGTGACCATGCCATGCTTCGGCACCACAAAGCGCACCAAGAGCAATGCGCTTATCCTGGCGGAAGCCTATGGCGCTTCTATCCGTGAGATAGATATTACAAAGTCCGTAAGGCAGCATTTTGAGGATATCGGTCAGGAGGAAAGCGTTCACGACGTTACCTACGAAAACTGCCAGGCAAGAGAGCGCACTCAGGTGATAATGGATATCGCCAACAAATCAGGCGGCATAGTTATCGGCACCGGAGACCTTTCCGAGTTGGCGCTGGGCTGGGCTACCTACAACGGCGACCATATGTCCATGTACGGCGTTAACTGCTCTATCCCCAAGACCCTTGTTCGCCATCTGGTGGCATATGAGGCGCAGATGTCGGAGGGTCAGCTTTCCGAGGTGCTTCGTGATATCCTTGACACCCCCGTTTCCCCCGAGCTGCTCCCCCCCTCCGAGGACGGCACGATTTCACAGAAAACAGAGGATATCGTAGGCCCCTACGAGCTGCACGATTTCTTTCTTTACTACACCGTCCGCATGGGCTTTACCCCCAAGAAAATATTCCGCATTGCAAAATGCGCCTTTGCAGGCAGATATGACGATGCTACTATCCTCAAATGGCTCAGGACATTCACATGGAGATTTTTCTCCCAGCAGTTCAAGCGCTCCTGTCTCCCTGACGGCCCCAAAGTGGGAAGCGTTACGCTTTCACCCCGTGGTGACTGGCGTATGCCCTCCGACGCATCGGCTGCCCTCTGGCTCGCCCAGCTGGACGAGCTGAAATCAAAGATAAACTGAAAGGCGGTGCTATGATGAAGCTCAATGAAATAGTCCTCCGATATCTCAAGGGTCAGAAAAAGCATACTGTGCTGACTGTCCTTGCCATAATCGTTTCAGTTGCGTTCATGACCATAATCCTGTCCGCAGTTTCGGTTTACCGTGCGGCTTCGCTGAATATCTCCCGTGAGACCAACGGCACATATCATATAGTATTCAACGGTCTGGACAAGCAGCAGCTCATTGATATCCGCAGCATGGATATTTTTGAAAAAACTGAGATATACAGCATTTCCTCCTATTCGAGCAGCGTTGATATGGACTTCGTTAAAATGGCGGAGGACAACGCAAAGGTGGAATATCTGCTGGTGAACGGTCTGCCTGTTGATGATAACTTTCTGAGGCTCAACGCCGATGACTGCGACCTGCTGCCCCCCTCCATGCGCACTGTGACCGGCGGACGGCTTCCCGAAAAGGACGGCGAGCTTGTTATCAACAGCGCCAACGCCGAGCAGTGGGGATACCCCGAAATAGGCAGCACCGTCAATGCGGAGCTGTTTGTCTGCGGCGTTAAAACGGGAGCTGAAACTCCTGCGGGCACGCCTATGATACTGGCTGAGAATTTCGACATCACAGAGATAAGGGAGATTTCCTTTACCGTTGTTGGCTACAGCGACACTATAAATATGGTAAGCTACAACGATACTCAGCTCAAATCCTACAACTATCTGTCGGATAATCTTGTTGCCCGCTTCTCCGACAGCGCCAATGACTTTTACTGGGATATGGACAGGTCATTTTCCGCTTTGGGCTATGAGATAGATGACTTTGACTACGGCATGAACCAGGAGCTTCTGAACATGGAGGGCAGAGGTGTTACAGCCCGCTTCTCCAAGGCACTTTCCTTTGCGGTGGAATATCTGGTAGTGCTGTTCTTTATGTTCTGCATAAGAATGGTAATAGACAACTCCTTTGAGCTGGCTTCAAAGGAGCGCATAAAGCAGTTCGGTCTGCTCAAAGCCGTGGGTGCTTCCAAAAAGCAGGTGTTCTCCCTTGTAATGTGGGAGGCATTTTATCTGGCAGTCCCCGGCGTTATCATTGGTATCCTTGCAGGTCTGGGCAGCTCGGCAGCTATATTCTCCGCAGTAAAGAACCTGCCCTATCTCCATGATGTTTCCCTTGATTACGACCTGGCTTCCATGCTGGAATTTGATATCAAGCCTTATGTTTATATCTCCTCGGCTATTATCGGCTTCCTGTGGGTGTTCGTTTCGGCAATATCCACGGGTATGCGCTCCATCAAGGCTTCCCCTGTAGATGCAATGAGAGCCGCTGCCAAGAAAGAGAAGATAAAGCCCTCACGCCACGGCTCGGGAATCGAGCAGGGTCACGGCTTTATCGGCGCATACTCCGCACTCAGCGCAAAGCGCAACAAAAAGCGCTATATCATCACGCTGGTATCAATGGTAATGAGTATCGTGCTTTTCACTGTGTTCTCCTACGGAATTGAGATCGCAACGGGCAATCTGCAGAATGAGTTCGATGTTAAGCGCATGCCCTATGATTACACCGCAAACCTAAGCGTTACCGACCCTCAGACCGTTTATGAAAGAGCGGAGCTGATGAAGCAGTCGGGATATTTCTCCGATGTTCAGTATGACACTCACCTGTCGCTGTTCGGCATGACATCTTCCGCAGGCGTTGACGACGGAACGGAGCTTTCAAAGAGCGAGACTGTTTTCATCGACATTCACCCCGTAAACCGTGAGACATATGAGAAATACATTCAGTCCGATGTAAGCTACGACGACCTTTCAAACGGTCAGCTCATGCTTTGCAGCGGAATGTACTCCACCGCAGGAAAGCTGCTTTATACCGTTTACAGCAGTGCCCCCGAAAGCATCTCCGCCGCTCCCTTTGTGGATTACAAAGTAGATCTCCTTGACGAGTGCAGCTTTGATACGGCAGGCATCTACACCACCGACAACAGGGTATATCGCTCTACAGACGGCCGTATTTCCGCTGTTATGGCAGAGGAAAGCTACAATGAGCTTTTCGCTCAGTGCGGCGCAGACTCGGGCACATCGTCAATGGCCGTTTCCGACGGCAGCGAGATAATAGTTTACAGCAGAACTATCTCGGCAAATGCAGCTGTCGGCATGGAAGAGCAGGCAGGGGTTTATATGAACAACCACTTCTACAATTCCTACAGCAACAATCTCTCCGATATGAACCTTTCCTACGCACTGCTCAGCATGATAAAAACAGCAGGCTATGCGGTGATAGTGCTTATCGCCCTCATTGCCCTTATCAACGTGGTGAATATCATCTCCTCCAACGTTACGGGCAGAACTTCCGAGCTTGCAATGCTCCGTGCCTGCGGAATGTCCAAAAAGCAGCTGAACAAGCTTATGCTCACCGAAAGCCTTTTCTATGCGGTAATGGCAGGCATCGCCTCACTTCTGATTACCGAGCTTGCGATTTTGGTGATACAGATACCCTTTATGACCCATTTCCACGACCTGGATATGGACGATCTGGGCTTTGCATTCTCCTATCTTGCCCCCATAAAGTACATCGTTATCGCAACGGCTGTGTCCTATCTGGCGGCAGCTGTATCCTCCGTTATCCCAGGCTCGCACATAGCAAAGGCACCTATCGTTGAAAGCATTGAAAGCGCAGAAATATAAGGAGCGGCAATGAACGAATTTGATAACATTTATCACACCGATGAATACCGCCGCTTCATGGTACAAAAAGAGGAAAACATATCCGACCTGTGCCGTGAAGAGCGGACTATAAGGCTTGACATGGGCTACAGCCTGTGGGTGGGAGAATTTGCCCACCGCAGCGGCAGCGATTGTTCATACAGATGCAGGCTGTTTTCCCCCGAGGGCAAAATGATCTATGGCTACACATTTTATTACAGCAGCTTTCATGAGACTGCGGTACAGGTGTTACCCGCTCCCGAGGGACTGTACTTTTTCTATACCGAGGGGCTTTACGGCTACAGCGTGCTGCGGCTTTCCGATATGGAACAAATGCACTATGTCCCCCGTGGCAATTCGGGTGAGTCATTTATCATCACCGACCTGCACTATTGCAGCGAAAACCGAATTGCGGCAGTCAGCGGATTTCATAACAAGACTGCCGATGTGGCGCTTATCGACCTTTCCGACCCGATAAAAGAGCCTGAGAAGATGACCACGCTCTTCCCTATAGTAAATCCCGAGCATGATTATGACAGGTTTGAGGATATCGACTTTGTTCGCTGGGAAAAGGACGGCAGGCTCATTGTCCGCACCGATACGGGCGAAGAATTTGCCTTTAATACTAACGACCTGAGAAAATTTATGGATTAAAATAGGATTAAAATACTAAAAAATCATTGCTATTTTGTGTAACTTATGATATCATAATAATTGTTAAGAAAAACAAACGCCCCGTTATTATCTGACGGGGCATCATGACGAAAGGATTATGTTTTATGTGGACAGTTTCAATGCTTAAAGAGAACGCAAAAGCGGCACTGAAAAACTTTTACTGGCCTGCTTTTCTCGTTTCTCTCATCTTTATCCTGCTGACAGGCACAGGTTCAAGCAGCTCAGGAGGCGGCTCCTCAGACGAGTTCATAAACGAGTATTACAACAACTACAGCAATTCCTACGACAGCAGCTACGACTATGGCGATTACAGCAGCGACGATGATTATGATTACAGCTACGACTACGATGATGATATCGACAGCTCATTCTCTCAGGACGATTATGAGCAGATATTCAACGATATGTTCTCGGGCTTCGGCGATATGCTGGGCGATACCAGTGTCTCGGCAATGATATCTGTAGCTATCGCAGTGGTGATCATTGTAATGATAGTTACGCTGGCTTACAACATCTTCTTTGCAAATCCCCTTACAGTCGGCTACAACAATTTCTTCCTCAACGCACGCACGGGAAATGCTGGCGTGGGCGAGTTCTTCTCCCAGTTTAAGCATGGTCATTACATGGCAACCGTAAAGAATATGTTCTTCCTCAAGCTTAGGCTTTTCCTCTGGTCGCTGCTGGTTCTTATCCCTATCGGCATCGGAGTTCTGATCTTTGCAAAATCCGACAGCAGAGATATAATGGGATCGCTTGTTCTTTCAATTCTTATAGTTGTCCCCCTGTATTTTGTAGCACTTATCCCTCAGATAATAAAGAAGTACGAGTACTTTCTTGTTCCCTACATAACCGCAGAAAACCCCAACATCACCCCCAACCGTGCCTTTGAGATAAGCTCTCAGACAATGAAGGGCGAGAAAATGCACTGCTTCGGTCTCCAGATGTCCTTTATCGGCTGGCTTATCCTTGGCGGACTGGCAGGAAGCATCTTTACTGCGTTCCTCGGCGTTCTGCTTGGCAGCGCTGCCACCGCAGCGGGAATGGCTCTCATTTACCCCTATCTTTACGCAACACTTGCAGAGTTCTACTGCTGCATGAAGGAAAAAGCTATTGCAACAGGCATTTCTTCCAGAGATGAGCTTGACGGACTGTACGGCCGTGCCGCAAACGCACAGCCTTTCGGTCAGCCCATGGGCTACTCCGATCATCAGGGCTACGAGCCATATCAACCCACTGCTCCCTCTCAGCCTGCTGACAACGGACTTTTCGGTGAGTCAAAAAGAGACGATAATGATGACAACTACAACGGACCTGAGATAAAGTAACACCTGAATAAGATACAATGGCTGCTGCGGTAATGCGGCAGCTTTTGTTTTTTCAGTAACACGCATTTTTTATTGGAGGCTATTTGATAATAAAAGATATTATTATGAGCCACGAAGCCGCTATGTGGGAAGCTGCAAGACGCTGTGACAGCTCCGCTTTTCTTGAGGTCGTAAGCGAATCTGCGGTCATGGTATGCGGCGGATCCAAATGCACCGGTGCTGACTACGCCCGCATCATAAGCGAATTTGACTGCAAGTCCTACAAAATATCCGATTTTGAAATCATTGCTCAAAGCAATGATATTGTTCAAGTTCACTATATCATTGAAACAGTGGCTGAAAAGCCTGAAAATCAGGATCTTGCAGGCAGGTTCCACATCACCTCCACATGGAAAAAGAGGGACAAATGGAGGCTTATTTTCAACATGGATTCAAGGATATATGAATAAATGCAAAAAACGCACGGCTGAAGTTAAAAGTTCAACCGTGCGTTTTTTATCAATATCTTTTGCCTTTGAGCTTACAATATTCCTCGAACACTTTCAGGCAATCTTCCCTCTGCTCACATTCCAGCGGGATAATTTCCATGCCGTTTTTCAGTGCGGTGTAGAAATCCTCGTCCCTGAAGCCTATTTCTGCGGTGTCGTGAGCGGTGCAGCCGTAAACTATGCGGCTGATATTTGCCCACATTGCTGCGCTCAGGCACATGGGGCAGGGGTAAGCGGTGGTATAAAGCGTACAACCGCTCAGGTCGTGGCTGCCGATATTTTTGCAGGCATCTCTTATTGCCGCAACCTCGCCGTGCATTGTTGGGTCATGGTCGGCAAGCACTCGGTTGTGACCTTTTCCGATCATCTCGCCGTCCCTTACGATAACGGCACCGAACGGACCGCCCTCGCCGTTTCTGATACCCTTGTAAGCCTCATCGGCTGCTATATCCATATACATCATTTATGCAGCTTCTTCTCCTCTGCGTTTATCATGCCCATAAGCTCGCTTATTGCCTGATCTGTATTTCTGCGCTTTTGAGGTGCTGCGGGCTGAGGTGCCTTGACCTCCTTAACAGCTTCCCTGACTGGCTGTTTTACTTCCGGAATTACAGTGTGCTGTGCTTCATTGTGTGAAACCGCTTCCTGAACGGGAGATGTCGGTGCAGCTTCAACAGCTGCAGGAGCTTCCTTAGATATATTCTCACTTGCTGTCTCGGGCTTCTTATCCTTATGAAGCTCGTGACCAATAGTGAAAAATCCTGCAGACTTTCTGTCGTTTACCTGCTCTTCCTCGTCCTCAACTATCTCCTGACGCTTTATTCTGCCGCCGTAAAGCTGGTCATCAGCCTTATCGGAAAGGTAGGAATAGAAGCTGTCGGTATTGGGTGTCTTGGGCTTGGGGATAACGTGCTTGGGCTTTTCCTTTTTCTTCTCTGCCTCGGGCTTTTCAAAGGTGAAGATAGGACCGTCATTATCTATCTCGGCAGCCTTGCCGCTGTCATCAACGGTGAGAACGCCTGCCGCCTCATCTGCCTTCTTGGCAATGGGTCTGAGCTTCGGCTCTTCATCGGCGGGGATATCGTCGCTGAACATATCCTCAAATCTGTTGTCGGAATCCTTCATTATCTCGTCCAGATCGTCCAGAGAGGAAGCGTCCTCTTCCTTGCGCTTTACGTTGATTATCCTTATCACCTGGAACACTATTATAATAAAGCTGGGGATAATGATTATCAGCATTATTCCGAAAGTAGAAGTTACAAAGCCCAGCATTGAGCCAAGGCCTGCGCTCTGGTAGATAGCCTTTGCAATAACATTATCCCCGGGTATCTTGAACGTATCCGCAGCGGGAGCTGTGTCAAACTTTACCACGTAGGAAAGCTGACCGTTCTCGTTCACTATCTGCACAACTCTGGTAAGCACCGTGGTCTCATCGACCTTGCAAAGCACCACGCTGCCCTCCTTGATATTGTCTATCTCGGAAGCCTTTGCGATTATCGCCGTGCCTGCGGGGATATCGGTCTCCATATTAACCGCCATTGTGCGGTAGAAGGTGTATCCGAAGAACTTGGGTGTGGCGCCTGTTTTGCTGAACGCAAAATAAACCACCAGCATAAAGATTATAAGCACGATAAGAACTGTTATCACTATACCCTCAATAATATTGACGGGTGAGCGCTTTTTATCAGCAGAAAATTTTTTAGCCATAATTACCTCCGAAAGCTATAATTTTTTGTCTCTTCATAATTCGATACCTTTTATCATTATAGCATATCTGTCGGCAAATTTCAAACATTTTTTCATTATTTTTGTAATTGATCTGAAAACAGGAAAATGCGCCCCTTCGGTATTACCCTATCAGAGCGCATTTCCTTGCATTGTTATTTTCAGGGATGGAGATAGCTTTTAGTCCTCTTCGTTATCCTGGAGAGCGTCGTAGCCGACTTCACCGGTTCTTACACGAACAACGTCCTCAACATTGTAAACGAAGATCTTACCGTCACCGATGTGGCCGGAGTAAAGTGCCTTTCTTGCGGTTGTGATAACTGTTTCAACAGGAACCTTGCAAACCACAACATCGACCTTTACCTTAGGAAGCAGTGAGGGTTCAACAGGAGTACCTCTGTAGTACTCGGCAGCACCTCTCTGAGTACCGCAGCCAAGTACCTGTGTAACTGTGATACCTGTTACGCCGATATCTGCAAGAGATCTCTTGAGAGTCTCGAACTTGTTCTGCTTGCACACAATGGAGATCTGAGTGTATTTGAGTCCGCCTTCGGGAATTGCTGCATCAGAAGCCTTGGAAGGCTTGTAGGTCTCAACGGGAACAGCTGCATTTACGGGAACAGGCTCGCCTGCTTCAGCATATGCCTCTGTATCAACTGCCATAACAAATCCGGAGTAAGAGCTTTCGATACCGTGCTCTTCGATATCCAGACCAACAACCTCTTCGTGAGCGGAAACTCTCAGACCGATAGTTGCCTTGATGATAAGGAATGTAATTGTGATAGTGATAGCTGCCCAAGCGCCTACTGTAAGAACGCCGAGAGCCTGACGGCCGAGAAGCTGGAAGCCGCCGCCGTAGAAAAGACCGTTAAGTGCTGTGAACTCATCTGCACTTGCATTTACGGGGATAGAATAGCCGGGAGCCTTAGATGTTGCGAAAAGACCAACTGCAAGAGTTCCCCAGATACCGTTAAGGCAGTGTACTGCGACCGCACCAACGGGGTCATCAATGTGGAGCTTGTAATCAAGGAACCATACACCGAAGGGAACCAGAAGTCCTGAAACGATGCCGACCATGATAGCGCCGAAGCAATCCATAACATCGCAGCCTGCGGTGATACCAACAAGACCTGCAAGGGAAGCGTTAAGGCACATTGAAACATCGGGCTTGCCGTACTTGAGCCATGTGAAGATCATACATACAACTGTTGCAACTGCGGGAGCAACTGTTGTGGTAAGGAAGATAGAACCCAGCTGAGGACCGCTTGTAGCAGCAGCGCCGTTGAAGCCGTACCAACCGAACCAGAGAATAAAGCAGCCGAGAGCACCGATCGTCAGGGAGTGACCGGGGATAGCCTTTACCTTTACGACCTTGCCGTCCTTATCGGTAGTGAACTTGCCGATACGGGGACCAAGGAGCTTTGCGCCGATGAGAGCGGAGATACCGCCGACCATGTGGATAGCGCAGGAGCCTGCAAAATCGTGGAAGCCCATCTGAGCCAGCCAGCCGCCGCCCCAGATCCAGTGAGCCTCAATGGGATAGATAAGAGCGGAGATAACGCCCGAGTAGATGCAGTAAGAAAGGAACTTTGTTCTTTCTGCCATAGCTCCCGAAACGATGGTAGCTGCTGTTGCGCAGAACACAAGGTTGAATACGAAGCCTGAGAAGTTGAAGTTATCATATGCTGTGAAAAGATCAAAACCTGGCTTGCCGATAAATCCTGCAACGTCCTCACCGAGAAGGAATCCGAAACCGATAAGAATGAACATTACTGTACCGATACAGAAGTCCATAAGGTTCTTCATGATAATGTTGCCGGCGTTCTTGGCTCTTGTAAAGCCCGTCTCCACCATTGCGAAGCCTGCCTGCATGAAGAACACCAGTGCAGCTCCAATGAGGAACCATATACCGAATGCCTCGGCATCGACTGCCTCATTTATTGTCGATAAGATGTTTGCGTCAGTCATTTTTAATCACCCTCCATACTACTGTCTTTTGTTTCCCTGCCGCCGTTTTGACGACGGATAACAAAATGTCCAGTAACAGCACAACGGCGCCGTAAAAATGAGTATTCCCTGACAGATACACATTTTTTCAGCGCCGTTGCTGTTTTTCTTTATGTCTGTATTATACTCCTTAATTCTTCCAATGTCAAGGGGTTTTTGAAAATTTATGCAATTAAATATATTTTAACTTGCATTTTAAGACTATATTATCCGTTTTATACAGTTGCTTCCACAAAATTATGACATTTTATTATATTTATCATTCATTTTTGTGTATAGCCTATTTGCATATGGGCATAAAAAAAAGCACCGCAGTGATGCGATGCCCTCATATTCATATACGATGTGTGTTGACTCAGATGAGCTGTGCGTCCTTGTGTACGCCTGTGATGGAAAATACCACCCATTCCGCAATATTTGTGGCATGGTCAGCGATACGCTCCATATATTTTGCTATCATAAGCAGGTCAAGGGCGCTGTTTGCCTTGCTGCTGTCCTTGACTATCATATCGGTAAGCTCGGTCTTTACACGCAGGAAAAGATCATCTACTATGTCGTCGGACTCGATAACGCTCTTTGCAAGGGCTTCATCGTTATACACATATGCGTTTATTGCCCCTGTGAGCATCTTGACAGCTTCATCAGCCATTTTGGGTATATCCGCCAGGTCGGGCTTGTCGGGGCCTTCGTCCAGAAACAAAGCTATCTCGGAGATATCCACCGCATGGTCTCCTATACGCTCCATATCCGTTATCATTTTAAGGGCTGCGGAAACTCTTCTCAGGTCGGAAGCCACAGGCTGCTGCTGGAGGATTATTCTCAGGCAGCGGCTCTCTATCTGCTTTTCCATCTCGTCAATGTTGCAGTCAGCCTCTATCGCCTTTTTGTTAAGCTCATCATCACGGCGCACCAGTCCGTTGACAGCGGCAGTTATGGCGTTTTCAACCATTCCGCCCATGCGCACCATTTCAAGATTAAGCTCCTTGAGCTGTTCGTCAAATTGCCTTCTCAATGCCATCTTCCTTTCATTAACCGAATCTGCCTGTGATGTAGTCCTCTGTTCTCTTGTCTGTAGGCATGGAGAACAGTTTTTCGGTCTCACCGAATTCCACTATCTCGCCGTGAAGGAAAAATGCTGTCTTGTCGGAAATACGGGTGGCCTGCTGCATATTATGTGTAACTATTACGATGGTATAATCTTTTTTCAGGTCAAAGCAAAGCTCCTCTATCTTCATGGTGGAGATAGGGTCTAGGGCAGATGTAGGTTCGTCCATGAGTATTACCTCAGGCTTTACTGCCAGCGCTCTTGCAATACAAAGTCTCTGCTGCTGACCGCCTGACATTCCAAGGGCGGACTTTTTCAGTCTGTCCTTTACCTCGTCCCAGATAGATGCCTGCCTGAGGCTCTTTTCGATTATCTCATCAAGGTCAGCCTTTCTGCGGATACCGTGGGTGCGGGGGCCGTAGGCGATATTGTCATAAATGCTCATAGGGAAAGGATTGGGCTTCTGGAAAACCATGCCCACACGTCTTCTCAGCTCTGTTATCTCAATGTCCTTGTATATGTTCTGACCGTCAAGGAGAAATTCTCCCGTGATCTTGCAGCCCTCAACAAGGTCGTTCATGCGGTTGATGGATTTGAGCAGTGTGGATTTGCCGCAGCCTGAGGGGCCAATGAATGCCGTTACTTCGTTGGGTGCGATGTTAAGGCTCACATTTTTCAGGGCGTGAAAATCCCCGTAATAAAGGTCGCAGCCCGATATGCTGAGTTTATAGTCGGAAGGCTTTACAATATTTTCATTATCCATAAAATAGCTCCTAATAATTTTATCTTGCTCCCTGACGGGCGGTAAATCTTCGTGCGATCATCTCTGCAATGGTGTTAAGGAGAAGAACTGTAACCAGCAGGATAACAGCCGTTGCGGAAGCCTCACCCATGTGTAGTCCCTCTCTTGAAAGGGAGTACATATGAATGGACATGGTTCTTGCGGAGTCGAAAACGGATTCGGGTATCTTTGCCACAGTACCTGCTGTGTAGATAAGGGCAGCTGTTTCGCCCACGATACGGCCTATGGAAAGGATTATTCCCGAAAGGATACCGCTTGCTGCGGAGGGCAGAACTATCACAAACACAGTTCTCAGCTTGCCTGCTCCAAGACCGAAGCTTCCCTCACGGTAGCTGTCATCAACGGCGAGGAGAGCCTCCTCGGTGGAGCGGATTATGGTGGGAAGCACCATTATAGCCAGCGTAAATGAACCTGCCAGAATGGAATATCCCCACTTGATAGCTGTTACGAAAAAGAGCATTCCGAAAAGTCCATAGATGATAGAGGGAATGCCCGAAAGCGTCTCGGTGGCAAGTCTGATTATCTTGACCAGCTTGTTGCCCCTCTTTGCATATTCGCAAAGGTAAATCGCACAGAACACGCCCAGAGGCACTGCAATGAGCAGCGTGATAGCTACCATTTCAACAGTGGTGATGATAGAGGGCAGCATTGAAACGTTCTCCGTGGTGTAATTCAGCGAGAAAAGACTGGGTTTAAGATATGGTATTCCCTTTACGCACACATATCCTACCAGCGCAATGAACAGGAATATCGTAACTGCGCAGGCAAGTGTTACAAGTATCATCATTATCAGCGAAAAGGGGTGGGTCTTGTATGTTCTCAGCTTTTCCCTGAGCTTTGTTTTAAAAAGTTCGGCTTTTTCTGCCTTTGTCATAATGAGCCACCTCAGTTCTTCTGCTTATTGAGCAGTGAGAAGCAGATATTGAGAATGAGTATGAATACGAACAGCACAACGCCTGTTCCGATAAGTGCATCATAGTGAAGATCTGCTGCATAGCCCATTTCAGTAACGATGTTTGCTGTAAGGGTCCTTACGCCCTTGAGTATTCCCTTGGGCATTCTTGCCTGGTTGCCCGCAACCATGATAACTGCCATGGTCTCGCCGATAGCACGTCCTATGCCGAGAATAACCGAGGACATTATGCCCGATCTTGCGGCAGGGAAAATAACCGTTGCAACGGCTCTTTCGTGAGTTGCTCCCAGAGCAAGCGCACCCTCATAATAGCTGGAGGGCACTGCATTCATGCTGCTCTCGGAAAGTCCCACAACAGTGGGGAGTATCATAATTCCCAGCAGCACGGAGGCTGTGAGAATGCTGTTTCCGTCTCCGCCGATATGCTGCCTTACAAGAGGAACTATAACTATCATTCCGAAGAAGCCGTAAACTATGGAGGGTATGCCCGCCAGCAGGTTTATCATGGGCTTGAACACGCCGTACAGCTTCTTTGGGCAGAAGTGTGACATGAATATTGCTGTGAGAAGTCCTATGGGCACGCCCACCAGAACCGCTCCTGCGGTGATGTAGATACTGCCCAGTATCATGGGGAGTATGCCATAGCTTGCAGGCGTGTCGTTGGGCTTCCACTTTTCGCCCAGCAGGAAGTCAAAAACGCCTATCTTTGCAATGGCAGGCACGCCGTTTACGAAAATAAACAGACAGATAAGTGCAACTGCAAGTATGGAAACACACGCCGCAAGTAAAAATACGACGTGCATTACAATTTCAAGTATTTTATGTGATGATCTTGTTTTAGTTTCCATGCTCTTCTCTGCGGCAGTTGTCATTGCCGCCTCACTCACTGAACGTCTCCCCAGGAAGTGATCTCGCCTGTGAAAATACCCTTGATCTGATCCATAGTAATGTTATCAAGGCCGTTCCGGTTGTTTACGATGATTGCGATACCGTCCATTGCGATAGCGGTAGGAGTAAGACCAGCTTCAAGCTCGCTGTCCTTAAGGTCACGGGAAGCCATTCCGATATCGCAGGTGCCCTCGATAGCTGCCTTCATACCGGAGGTGGAGTCGGACTGCTGAACTTCGATAGTAACATCAGGGTTAAGTGCCTTGTATGCTTCTGCAAGCTTTTCCATAACAGGTGTTACGGAAGAGGAGCCTGCAACAACTATCTTGCCGGATGCACCGCTTGCGGTGTAGCTCTGGGTATCGTCGGAAGGAATGTACTTGTTTTCCTCAATTACCTTCTGACCCTCGGTGCTCATGATGAAGTTGATGAAGTCCTGGGACTGTGCGCTGAGGCCTTCCTTGACTGCAATGTTGAAAGGTCTTGCTACGGAGTAGGTGCCTGCCTTGATGTTTTCAACGGAAGCCTCTGTGCCGTCAACGCTGAGAGTCTTTACGGTGTTGTTGAGGGAGCCGAGGGAGATGTATCCGATAGCGGACTCATTACCTGCGACCTGTGTCATAACAACATCGGTGCTGTTTGCGATGATGGCGTCTTCTGTGGTGCGGTCAGCCTTGTTGCCGTCAGCATCCTTTTCCTCAACGCCTGTAAGCTCAACGAAAGCGCCTCTTGTGCCCGAGCCGTCCTCACGGGAAACAACGGTGATGTCTGTAGTGAGCTTTGCTGCAGCAGAACCGCTGTCAGTGCTTCCGCAGGCAGTTGAAGATACAGCCATGGTCATAGCCGCTGCAATATATGCGATCTTTTTTACAATAGAAGTTTTCATAACTTTCTTTCCTTTCAGGCAGCTCTTGCTGCCTCTGTTATTTGTCCTTTCAGGTACAGTTATTATGATACTACCCTATTGTAAAATCCAAAACCACAGAAAAGTGAAAACAGGGTGATTTGTATTTCACTTTGATTTTACAAATATAAACAAGTCTGAACAGAAATAAAAAAATACCTGTCACCGCAATGATAACAGGTATTTTGGTATGATGTTATTCCTTTACATATTTCATTATGTCGTCGTAAATGGCTCTGTAGCCCTCTTCCTTGATGTGCATTCCCTCAATGGTATATTCGGCTTTCAGTCTGCCCCGGTCATCTTTAAGGTTGGCGCTGATGTCGATATACCGCTGTCCGTGCCTTTCGGCAAGCTTTTTCACCTCGGCATTGGCAGCAGCTATCTTTTCATTGGTGCGTATTTTCAGGCACTCTTTCATTTCGGGAGCGGCAGCCTCGTAATTTACGGGATAATATGCCATGAGGTATATCTTCACATCGGGGACTTTTTCTATCTCGTCAAGTATCTTGCTGTAGTTGTCAATGACCTGACTTATGGGGATAGTTGACCGGCTCAGGTCATTTGTGCCGATATTGATGAACACCTTTGAGGGCATAAGGTCAACAGCACACACATCTATCACTTTGAGCAGCTCGTCGGTGATAAATCCGCCAACGGCTCTGTTGTAGATAACCGTGCTGTCGTGATGCTCCTCCAGCAGCTTGTTTATGGGGAACATCTCCATAAGCGAAGAGCCTGTGAAAACTACCTGTCCTTTAAGTGCGGTCTTGTTAAGCTCTCTGTAGCGTTCTACTTTCATTTCCTTGTCTGTCATAATGATTATCCTTTCGGCTGATTTTACTGATATGGTTATCGGTCGGAAGCATTATTGCCGCTCCCTGCCGATGCCATCATTATACAATTCCGCAATGAACCTTACAAGCAAAACAGCTTACCCGTTTGTGAACAGTATCAGAACAGATCAAGCATACTGTCAAGATAGATCTTTTCTCTCACCCGCAGCTGATACTCGGGCTTTGTCATATAATAAAGCAGAAATTCCAGTATCAGTGCACTGCCCAGTCCCCTGCCCTCTATCTTGAAGTTGGAAAAGCCCATTGGCAGATAGATGTTCAGGATATCGTCCGTGCCGATAAATGCAGGGTTTTCCATTGCCTTTGAAAACAGATATCCGTCGGCGGAATTCGGAGCGATGCAGATGTGGTCGGGGCAGCTTTCCCCAAGGTTCTTGCGGCACACGTTCTCGTAGCAGACTTTTCTGTCCCTGCAGCCGATATAGCAGCACTCGTTGCACAGAAATTCCGTCTTGCCCTTCTGTTCCCGTGTCATGGCACTTAGCCTGTCAAACGCCTTGTTTAAGCGAAAATCGGGCACAACATACATAAAATCATCACGCTTGGTCTCATCTTCAAACCGTGAAAAATCCGTCAGCACTTTTGTGGTGGAGGATACAAAATAAAAGCTCGGGTAATGCTTTTTAAGATATTCCATCAGCATATCCGAGCAGATGATAACTCCGCTTGCAGGCTCGCTTTCGGCAAACAACTCGCACAGAGCGTTGCATTTTCTGTCCGCAAGATGCTCTTCTCTAAGAAGCGAATTGCTGAACGTGAGCCGTGGGGAGATATGATATTCCCTCATCAGCGCCAGCACATCACGGGGGTCATGGTCGCCGAACCCCACACGTCCGCCGCCCCAGATACAGTCCGAGGGAGCGCCGTATATGGAGCCGATGTCGCACCAATCATAGAAATACTCCCTATGCTCACGATACAGCGGCAGAAATGCGCTGTACAGCTCATAAAACTCAAACAGCCCCGGAAGGTGGTAATGTGCTGTGTTTTTTTCGGTGTTCATATTTTCACCTCTGTGATGTGGTTGGGTATCCTGTATCGACCTCAAATTAACGCTGTCGGGCAGCTGAGATAGTTAAAATTCTTTTGTTTTGTGCCTCGGTAACGCTTATTTGATTGATAAATCGAAACTTATTTATTGGCATCATCTTTTTCGATAATATGAACGATATGCTTTTCGTTGATAATTTTATCAATATTGTATTTTATAAATGCTGGTTTGATGTTGCTTGTCTTTATTTTCTCTACAGGTAACCATACCAGTTCTTCACCGGCATCGGTTTTATGTTTGCATATACTCAAATCATTATCAAGAATTTTCATGAAGTAATAAAATTCTATTTCGTGACAAAGAAGTCCTTCGACACTTCCGCCGCTGCCTTTAAAGAAATTTTCGCATACTACTGCAAGATGATCTACACATGATTTAATACCTGACTCCTCAAAGACTTCCCTTTCGACGCATTTATCAGAGGTTTCTCCTAAATGAACTCCACCGCCAATCATGTAATAGTAATCCCCGAAATTACTTTTTACAAAAAGCATTTTATCATTATGAATCAGAAATCCGCAGGCTCTGTATCTGAACCAATAATTTTCTTTGCTAAATCCACAATCGTATTTCATATAATCCTCCATAACTTCCGATTTTGCGGCGTGTTGCCGCTGCCACCTCGTTGAGACATTCAGAAATAAATCCCTCATTTGTGCCTCGGTAACGCTTATCTGCTTGATAAATGGGAATTTGTGTGTGGCAAGTATACCTTACCACACATCAAAATTTTACTTTCTTGCAATTATTAAATAACGATGGATAGTTCCTTCAACACATCCCTTGTCATCAATCTTTTTTTGCATTTCTAACAACTGTTCTAAGCATCTATCAACCGAAAACTTTGGAAATTCCCATTCGATAATATGTGCAAACCACACAAATGCACCCACATCGAAAAATTTAATTGGACGATAGGTCTCATCTTCTTCAACAATTTGAAATCCAACATTTTCAAATACTTTTTTCTGTTCTCTTAGATTTAAATGTGAAAATGGGTTCTCTGTATTAGGAAGTACCATTTCAACTAAATCTCTATCATTATCTTCACCAACCTGCTGTGTAATAAATAATCCGCCCTTTTTCAACAAACGGTATATCTCTTTTGCATTAAAACTCCCATGTCTATTTATAATCAAGTCAAAGCTTTCATTTTGAAATGGAATACTTGCAGGATTATCACATACTTTAAAATCTATACCGAGTGGTAATAAAGTTTCCTTACATAACTCTACATTTGGTTGATAGCCTTCTGTGGCCGATGTTTTATCATATGGATGATTTAAAGATAATAAGAATTCTCCACCACCGGTATCATAGTCTAAGATGTGCATATCGCTATTTATATACCGTTCTATAAGCTGTTTATAATCCCATGGTAAATCCATTTGTTCACATCTTCCACGTATATGTGAAAAATCCCATCCGTGAATATGTGCTTCATTTTCTTCATTCTCCCATATTTTTTTTAATTCTGTTTTATTCATTTTTAACTGCTTCCTTCCTAGATTTATCTTTTATATAGGTTCGGTGCAGTTCCTGACAACATAAATTTAAACTTCTGTATTAACCTCGATACAATCTGCTGTCAGTTTTAAAACTGCACCGAGTATTTAATTCGTTTTCTCATCTCTAACCTCCGTCAAATTTTGATTTATCGGGCGGATTATCCGCCCTTATAAACCCATTATACCATACCCGCAGCAATATTACAAGGACTTTTGAAATGACATTTACGGCTATAAAAAACAGCACCCGTTATAAGTGCTGTGAGAAGAATATACCCGTTGAACCGCAAATTAACATTTATACAAAAATCAAGGTTTCAGGGTGAGAAAATTCTAATTTGATATTTTTGTTAGGATTTATCAACAGCGTTAAAGTTCCTTGCTCCTTTGCCCCTGTTTGTGTTGTCATAGTCAAAGAACGATATGGTTTAAAGCCGCATTTTGCCTGAACCCGTTTAGAGCGTTCATTAAAGCTATAATAACCGCAAAGCAGAAAATCATGATTCAATTCATTGAACAAATAATCTATAACTGCATTCACAGCTTCGGGCATAAGACCTTTTCCCCAATAATCTTTACTTAAAACATAGCCTAATTCTCTGCCATAGTAATCTTTAAATTCTGTTAAAGCATCTTCCAAACCATATTTTTCTACGCCAACAGTACCGATCACTTTATTATTTTTCTTCAGGCAAATTGCAAATACCTTATCATTATTGATAAATGAATTCAGTATTTTTTGAGATTCATCAATACTTTCATGATGTTTCCAGCCTGCCATCTCACCAACGCCTTCGACGGACGCATATTCATAAAAGTCGCCCAAATCTGCTTGTGTGAATGGTCTGAGAATGAGCCTTTCTGTTTCAATTATTTTTCCGTTTATTCTAAAATCAGCATTCATATTCTCACCTCTTGCAATAATGTGCCCCATTGATTTCATACATTATACTATACCCACAGCAATATTACAAGGACTTTTGAAATGACATTTACGGCTATAAAAAACAGCACCCATTATGAGTGCTGTAAAGGCGATTTGCGTTGAAACACCATTAAAACGAAATGAGAAATTCCCCGAATGTCACGTCACGATTTTCCGTAAAATTCTTTGATAGCATCAGCCAATCCCTTTGGATCATCAACATTGACCTCGTGTCCCGATTTGTCGAGCGTACCGAATTTGACATTCGGAAGCTCTTTTGAAAGCTTTACTGCTGCCTTTTTATTAACATAATCTTTCTTGCCGCAAAGGATAAGCACGGGGCAATTCACCTTATCAAGACCGCTTGTAAAATCCATATCTGCCATTGAATTTGTCAGTGTGATAAAATCGTTTTTGGTAAATCCGATATTATTAAATTGACTCTCGGGCATAAATCTGAACAGCACATTTTGCACTTTGAGCAGGAATTTCGGCATATCATACTGCGGTGCAGCAAGAATAAGTGAGCGTACATTCTGCGGAAAGTCGATAGCGTAATTCAGAGCAAGGACAGCCCCGAGCGAAAGACCGCAGATATCAAGCGGTTCGAAAAATCCGCTGCAATATTCTCTGAACGAGGTATATATTTTACTGTAATTACAGTTACCCTCGCTGAAAAAATCGCTTAGCTCAGGACAAACAGCTTCTGTTGTATCCGACAGAAATGATATTGTTTTATCCCAGCTTGAAGCATTCTGTCCCATTCCGTGCAGGAAAATGTATTTCATTTCAGCCCCCTGGTCTGCTTATTAAGCTTTGCGGCGTGTCGCCGCTGCCACCTTGTTGAAATATTACGCATAAAACATTTCGTTTGCGGCTCGGTAACGCTTTATCTGGTTGATAAATTGGAAGTTGCTTATTTCTTCTTGTCGTTGAAGTAAATGATAAATGCACCCATAACACATACAGCAACAATCACACCAAACTCAGTCCAACCACCTAATAATTCAAGTCCTACGACCATACCTAAATAACTTACAATCAATGTAATAATCGCTGCCAAAATCGCTTTACCCATACAATTACACTCCTTCCGCAACTTCCTATTTGCAGGGCAGCTGCCCCGACTGATTTCATACATTATACCATATCCGCAGCAATATTACAAGGACTTTTGAAATGACATTTACGGCTATAAAAAACAGCACCCATTATGAGTGCTGTGAAAGCGATTTGCGGTGACACACCGATAATCCGAAAACTGACATTCTCTCAAACTACCGTCACCGAGCCGCAGATGAAAAATTCATCTCTGAATGAACGGAGCTTACCCGTTTTCATCATGGGTCAGCAGCTTTTTATATGTTGAGTCAATGCCGATAGCACCGAGCGGGGCGGTTATGAGTATGGCAAGCACCGCAACGGAAAGCACTATCTTGCCGCAGGGAAGCCCCATTGCCAGCGGAACGGAGCCTATAGCCGCCTGAACGGTCGCCTTGGGCAGATATGCGATGATGCAGAAAAGCCGCTCCTTAAAGCTGAGGGGCGTTTTTACCAGGCAAAGCGAAACGCCTATGCCACGGAAGATGAGCGCCGCAAATATCATCGCCACCGCTGCAATGCCCGCTTCAAGGGTGTAGCGGATATCCACAGCTGCGCCTACCAGCACAAAGAGTATGACCTCCGCCGCAAGCCACAGCTTTCCGAACTTCTCCGAAAGCCTTGCCGTCACCTGCGGAACGCAGCGTATCCTTATAACGCACGCCATGCTTACCACAGCCAGCAGTCCCGAAACGGAAACTATGCCCTTGAGCCATGTCTCCACCGCCATCAGCAGGAATGACACGCCCAGAACTATTATCACCTTGACGCTGTTTCTTACGCAGTGCCTGTGGGCATATGATGTCTCAAAAAATACGCTCAGCACAAAGCCTGCGGCAGCTCCCAGAGCTATGCCCAGAACTATTGATACGGGGATATTCACAAAGCCCATGACATTTGCATGGCCGCCCTGTGCCATTCCCGAAAATGTGGAAAAAAGCACTATTACAAAGATATCATCGCAGGAAGCTCCTGCAAGAATAAGCTGAGGTATGCTTTTTTTCGTGCCGTATTTTTCGTCCATGAGCCGCACCATTCTGGGCACCACTACCGCAGGCGATACCGCAGCCAGCACCGCTCCCATGACTGCCGCCTCGATGCGTGTTACCCCCAGCAGAGAGGGCGCCAGCAGGAAAAACGCCAGTATCTCGCAGCTTGCGGGAACACATGACATCATTATCGCAGGTCTGCCCACCTTTTTCAGGTCGGACAGATCAAGCGACAGCCCCGCTTTGAGCAGGATAATGATAAGCGCCATCTGCCGCAGGTCCGAGGATACCGAAAGTATCGACGGGTCAAGCAGGTCAAGCACATACGGCCCAAGCACAATTCCCGTTATAAGCATACCGATTATCCCGGGCAGCTTCAGCCGCTTGCACACAGCCGCCGTAAGCAGCCCTGCCAGAAATATAAAAGCCAGTGATGATAACATATTACTCCTCCTTAAAAACAAAAAAGCCGACAGCTTCTGCGTAATATCGCAGAAGTCATCAGCTAATAAGCGGTTTTGGTTTCCCAAGGGAGCACTTCATTCCCTTTGTTAAGTTGTATCTTGATTATACACCCGTTTTTCGGATTTGTCAAGGGAAAATTTTATCCGTTAAGCGCCTCGGAAAGAGTTCTCCAGCCAAGCATAGCGCACTTTACTCTTGCGGGCATATGGGAAATGTCCCTGAGAGCGGAGGCTTCTTCAAGGCTTTCTATCTCCTCTTCCGTTGCCTCGCCCCTTATCATTCTCATGAAGATGTCGCTCTTTTTGAGGGCATCTTCCTTCTTACATCCTATTACCATTCCAAGCATGATATCAGCAGATGCCTGAGAAATGGCGCAGCCGTCGCCCACAAATGCGCCGTCGGTGATGATGTCGCCGTCGGTTTTCAGCTTAAGCTGTATCTCATCGCCGCAGCTGGGGTTTACTCCGTCAAGCACAATGTCCGCATCCGGAATGTCATGCTTGAAGTCGGGGTGCATATTGTGTTCGGTCAGTATCTCATTATAAAAGCTTCTGTTTTCCATATCCCATACGCTCCCTGACAGTCGAAAGACTGTTTATAAATTTATCTGCATCATCAAAGGTGTTGTAGAATGCAAAGCTTGCACGGACTGTTGAACGGCAGCCAAGGAAGCTGAGCAGCGGCTGTGCGCAGTGACGTCCCGCACGCACCGCAACGCCGTCGGCAGCCATTATCTCGCTTACGTCGTGAGGGTGAACATCGTCCACGGTAAAGGTGATTATCTCGCTGTGATCCTCCGCCCTGTCCGAGCCGATGATATTTATGCCCTCCATCTGCTGCATCTTCTTGAAGGTGTAAGCGGTAACGCTGCTTTCAAGCTCATGTATCTTATCAAATCCAATGCTGTTTATATACCCAATGGCAGCTTTAAGTCCTGCCGCACCAGCTGCGTTTACGGTTCCCGCCTCGAACTTGTGGGGCAGCTCCGCATAGACCGCAGATGTTCTTGTAACGGATTCTATCATCTCGCCGCCTGTAAGGAACGGAGGCATTTTATCCAGCAGCTCTTTTTTGCCGTAAAGCACGCCTATTCCCATAGGGGCATAAAGCTTGTGACCCGAGAATGCAAAGAAATCTGCTCCCAGCTCCCTTACGTTAACGGGGATATGGGGAGTGCTCTGTGCGCCGTCAACTACCATTACCGCACCCTTGCGGTGTGCTATCTCAGCAATCTCACGAATGGGATTTTCTCTGCCCAGCACGTTTGAAAGCTGGGTCATGGCAACTATTTTGGTCTTATCGGTGATGATATCCTCCACCTTGTTAAGGTCAACGCTGCCGTCCTTTTCGCACTCGATGAATTTCAGCACCGCACCTGTCTGACGGCATACCATCTGCCAGGGAAGCAGATTGCTGTGATGCTCCATTATGGAAACAACCACCTCGTCCCCCGCATGAACTGCGGAAAGGCCGTAGCTGTACGCCACAAGATTTATGCTCTCGGTGGTGTTGCGGGTGAAGATCATCTCCTGAGAGGATTGTGCGCTGATAAAATCACGCACAGCATCCCTTGCGCTTTCGTATGCCTCGGTAGCCGCCACGCTGAGGTCATAAATGCCTCTCAGCGGATTGGCGTTGTGCTTTTCGTAAAACTCACGCTCAGCGTCAAGAACGCACCCGGGGCGCTGAGTTGTGGCAGCGTTGTCAATATATATGGTGGGGTCCTGCATAAGCAGGGGAAAATCCGCCTTGTAATCCTTCACTGTTATCATTTTTTATTCCTCATCGGTATCTATTATTCCAAGGGCATTCTGTGCCTGCTCCGCAAATTCCTTATCGTCCGACAGACGGATAAGACGCTTGAGAGCGGCATATGCCATTATGCGCTCAGCCTCTTCCCTGCCTATTCCACGGCTCCCGAAATAGAAGAGCGTGTCATCGTCCAACTCGCCGATAGTTGCGCCGTGGGAGCCTTCAACGTTCTCCTCCGAGCAGAGGATAAGGGGAACGGTCTTGTTTACCACATCGTCGCCCAGCATGATGACTGTCTCGTTCTCGCTGCCCTTTGAATCGGAAGAGCCTGTCTTGAAGTCGATAGTTCCTCTTAACACCTTTTTTGCGCTGTCCATAAGCGCACCTGCGGCATTTATCTCGCTGTGAGTGTCCTTGCCCCAGTGGTTTACGGCGATATTATAATCAATAGTCTGGGAATTTTTGCCCAGATATGCAACTTCAACATTTATGGAGCTGCTGTCGCCCTCCAGCTCGGTGCGGTTATCCGAATAAATGTTGCCGTCGCCTGTCATAATGGTCATTATTTGAAATTTGCCGCCCTTGGAGCAGTTTGCAAATGTCTCGTGGCGGAGCTTTTCTGTGGGATTTAAAAGCTGTACAAGCTTTACGGAAGCATTCTTTCCGATATCAAAGCTCAGCTTCACGGCGCTGTTGCTTCTGTGCAGCTCATATACCGTAATGCTGCTGTTCTCCTCTGCGGTAAAGGAGACCTCACTGTCGCCCGCTTCCGAAAAATCCAGCCTGAAAGGCTCGTGAGCTTCGCCGCTTTTTACTGTGATGCTCTGCTTTGCGGGAGCGTTCTCTTCCCACTCCACCTCAGCGTAATTTACGCCCAGCCTGTTCCATGTGTTCACAGGCAGCTTGTTTATCTGTATCTTTTCTGACATATCAAACACCCTTTATCAGCCGATGCTGCCTTTCATTTCAAGACGGATAAGATTGTTCATCTCTACCGCATATTCCAGCGGCAGCTCCTTGGAAACATTGTCCGCAAAGCCGCTTACGATAAGTGCACGGGCATCTTCCTCGGTCATTCCTCGGCTCATAAGATAGAATATGGCATCTCCGCTTATGCTGCCGATCTTTGCCTCGTGTCCCACAGCAGCGTCCTTTGTGCGGATATCCATTGCGGGGATAGTATCCGAGCGTGACTCGGAATCCAGCATCAGCGACTGGCAGGATACGGAGGACTTTGCCTTTTTGGCGCTCTTTTCCACCACAACGCTGCTGCGGAATGTGCTTATGCCGCCGCTCTTGCTGATGGAACGTGTATTCATAAAGGAGCTTGTGTTCTTTCCGATGTGTACTACCTTTGCGCCTGTGTCAAGATTCTGACCTGCGCCTGCAAAGGTAACGCCTGTGAACTCCATTTTGGAGTTATCGCCCTTGAGAATGCTCATGGGATAAAGGCAGCCCACATGAGAACCGAATGAGCCTGATACCCATTCAATAGTGCCGCCCTCTTCAACAAGTGCACGCTTGGTATTGAGGTTGTACATATTCTTAGACCAGTTCTCAATAGTGGAATAGCGGAGCTTTGCGCCCTTTTTAACAAACAGCTCAACGCAGCCTGCGTGGAGGTTTGCAACATTATACTTGGGTGCGGAGCAGCCCTCGATGAAGTGGAGGCTTGCGCCCTCGTCAACGATTATAAGGGTATGCTCGAACTGACCTGCGCCCTTTGCATTCAGTCTGAAATAGGACTGGAGGGGGATAGAAAGCTGAACGCCCTTGGGCACATACACAAATGAGCCGCCCGACCACACAGCACCGTGGAGAGCTGCAAACTTGTGGTCACGGGGAGTTACCAGCTTCATGAAATATTTCTTCACCATATCGGCATATTCGCCCTTCATGGCGCTTTCGATATCCATATAAACAACGCCCTCGGCAGCGACCTCCGCCCTTACGTTGTGATAAACAAGCTCGGAGTCATACTGAGCGCCCACGCCTGCAAGGGACTTTCTTTCCGCCTGAGGTATTCCCAGACGGTCAAAGGTGTCCTTGATATCCTTGGGCACGTTTTCCCAGTTGTTCTGCATCTTTGTGTTGGGACGGACGTATGTGGCAATGTTGTCAATGTCCAGTCCTTCAAGTGAGGGTCCCCAGTTGGGAACGGGAGTTTCGTTGTATATCTGCAAGGACTGTAATCTGAACTGCTGCATCCAGACAGGGTCGTTCTTTTCCTTGGAGAGCTTTTCGATTATTTCGGGAGTAAGGCCGCTCTGCATACGGTATGCGTCGTTTTCCTCGTCCCGTATATCATATATGCTGCGGTCAATATCCGCAACCTGACTTTTTTCTTTCATGTGAGGTCATTCCTTTCCGTGGGATCAAACGCCAGCAAAGCCGTTGCTGTTTATCTCTTCAACCAGCTCTGCACCGCCGTTGCGGACAATAACGCCGTTTTCCATAACATGGGTCTCGTCAACGGTAAGTGCTTCAAGTATCCTTGTGCTGTGGGTGATGATGAGCAGTGAGCCGTGAACTCTCTCACGGAATATCTTTACGCCGTTGGAAACTGTACGTACAGCGTCAACGTCAAGGCCTGAGTCGGTCTCGTCAAGGATAGCAAGCTGAGGTTCAAGCATAAGCATCTGGAGAATTTCAGCCTTTTTCTTTTCGCCGCCCGAGAAGCCGACGTTAAGGTCACGCTCGGCATAGGACTCGTCCATATTAAGGAGTTTCATTGTCTCTGCAAGCTTCTTCTTGAAGTCCCACAGGCGGATACGGCTGCCTGTTTTCTGCTCAAGAGCGCTGCGGATAAAGGAGCTGAGTGTAACTCCGGGAACTTCCAGAGGATTCTGGAAAGAAAGGAAAATGCCCTTCTTTGCTCTTTCGTTAACGGGCATATCGGTGATATTCTCGCCGTTGAAGATTATCTCGCCCTGAGTAACGTCGTAAGCGGGATTTCCCGTTATGGCATATCCGAGAGTGGATTTGCCCGTACCGTTAGGGCCCATGAGAACGTGGGTCTCGTCATGATCTATTTCAAGGTCAACGCCGTGGAGTATCTCCTTTTCGCCGATATTTGCATCGCCTACGCTTACGTGGAGATCATGTATTTCAAGCAGTTTCTTTTTCATAAGTCTGTTTCCTTTCAATTATTGGTTATCGGTATGAAAATCACCGCAGCAGCAGTGAGTTTTTTCCTTGTCGTCCAGCAGGTCTTTCAGCGTGTAGCTGTCAACATAAGCGTTGATCTGCTCTGCAAGCCCGTTCCAGAACGGAAATGTGTAGCAGGTACAGTTTCCCGTACACTTTTTGCCGTCCTTTGCAAGGCAGGCAACGGGGATAAGGTCGCCCTCGACGGCTTTGAGTATCTCCCCCACGGTGTATTCCGATGGAGAACGCACGAGCCTGTAGCCCCCCACCTTGCCGATGGAGCTTTGCACCAGCTCTTTCTTGCAAAGCTCGGTCATAATGCTTTCCAGATACTTTCTGGAAATATCCTGCCGCTGTGCAATATCCTTGAGCCTGATATTTTCATCGCCCCGCTGCTCTGCCATATCAAGCATCACACGCAGCGCATACCGCCCCTTAGACGATATCATCATAGGCACCGCTCCTTTCACAGCAAAGCTTATCATATCTTACCGATAGACATTATATAGCCGCAGTAAACCGCATTCCCAGTGCGTTTTATCATAACAAGGCTGTAAATTCATACCTTTTCAATAAGTATTATACCACAAATTCCTACAAAGTCAATAGGAGTTTATAATAAGTCGTTGTATCAAAGCTGAAAATTTTATGAACAGGGCAGAATAATACTGATCACCAATAAAGCTATAGACAAAATCATCACATGATCCATATACGCAAGATCATGCTCGATTTTTTGTATAGTTTTTAATTGGTGCTTAGTATAAAAGCATTTTCAATTACAGATATTTATTTCAGTCAGAAATTTTTTATCTCACAGCCGGGCAGGAATATTGACACCCGAGCGTTTATGTTATATAATTAACTATATATGTTTGCAACGGTTTAAAGCAAAAAAAGCATAATACTAATTATAAACGAGGTGCCGGAATTGACCGCAGAAGAATTCATCGCCAATAATCTTGCCCCTATAATGGGTCTGCTTTTCCTGCTGATGACTATAGTAAAAAATGATACCATGGATCTGCCCGACAGGAAGCTGTTTTTGCATATCTGGATATTTGAGCTGCTGGAGCTTACAGCATATAACCTTGAGCTTGTTACCGCATCATACGACCACCCAACCAATATGCGGATATTTCTTTCCGCCCTGGGATATTCACTGCGGCCACTGATACCGTACATACTTATCAAGCTGATAAAGCGTGTGGAAGACAAGAAAATATACGAGGTGCTGCTGATATTGCCGTGGGTACTGGCTGTGATACTGTCGTTCTCCGCATTCTTTACGAATATCGCCTACAGCTATGATGCACAGAACGTGTTCCACAGAGGTCCGCTGGGCTACTTCTGCCAGGTGATAACCGTATTGTATATGTTCATACTGATGATACGTGCTATCCGCTCCCATATCTTTGACAAAAGGATAGAATCAAAGGTAATGCTGCTGGTGATGGCATATATCACTGTTGCCATGGTGCTGGAAGCAGCTTTCAGCATAAGGAGCATAGGCAGGTCTTCCATGGTGTATAGCACCGTTTTCTTCATGTTCGCCCTGCAGACAAACAAGCTGAGGAAGATGATACCCGCCGTCAGCGAGAACGAAGCGCTGAAAAACGCTCTTGCCGATGTTGAGCGTGCAAAGCAGGAGGCAGAAAGAGCAAACGCCGCAAAATCACGTTTTCTTTCAAGAATGTCCCATGATATCAGAACACCCCTTAACGGAATAATCGGTATCCTTGAAATAAACAGCAAGTGCCATGATGAACAGATCGAGCAGGAAAACCGTGATAAGGCAATGGTAGCCGCAAATCACCTGTTGAGCCTTATAAACGACGTTCTGGAAATGAGCAAGCTGGAGGACGAGAACACCAAGCTTGAACACACGGCTTTTGATCTTAAGGCTCTCACCGAGGACGTGCTTGTCATCACGGAAATGCGTGCCGCCGAAGAGGGCATCACCCTTGTTCACAGCGACTGCTCCTCTCAGTTCCAATATCCGTATGTTTACGGCAGTCCTCTTCACGTCCGCCAGATTTTCCTGAACATTTTCAGCAATGCCATAAAGTACAACAAGCCCTCCGGTCAGATATCCTGCAAGGTCATGCTTGAAGGCAATGACGATAAGACCGTTCATTACAGGTGCATCATCGCCGACACGGGCATAGGAATGAGCAAGGATTACCTTGAACACATTTTCGAGCCGTTCTCCCAGGAAGAAAGCGACACCCGCACAAGCTACCGTGGAACAGGTCTGGGCATGGCAATAGTCAAGACCCTTATCGACAAAATGGGCGGAACTATCGACATACAGAGTGAGCCTGATGTGGGAACGACCTTCACCGTGTCCCTCCCCTTTGAGATAGCAAGCGTGGAAGATGTACACACCCTTACCGATGACGAGACCAAGGCGGATATCTCGGGAATGAAGCTGCTTATCGTTGAGGATAACGAGCTTAACCTTGAAATAGCAAAATATCTCCTTGAAGACGCAGGCGCAGTTACCGACACTGCCGCTGACGGCGAGCAGGCTGTGAAGAAGTTCACCCAATCGCCCGAGGGCACATATGACGCTATCCTTATGGATATAATGATGCCCGTTATGGACGGATATGCCGCCACAAAGGCGATAAGAGAGTATGACAGACCCGACGCCAAAACTATCCCCATAATCGCCATGACCGCCAACGCCTTTGCGGAGGACGTTCTGAAGTGCAAAAGCGCAGGCATGAACGACCATCTGGCAAAGCCACTGGTGCTTGACACTGTTATGAAAACACTTGCAAAGTACAAAGCCCCCGCTAAAGCGCAATAATTAGTATAACATATCGGCTGCTGCAGTTTTGCTGTAACAGCCGATTTTTTGTCTCCTGTTCTTTAAACGGCTGTCCTTACATATAAATTACCAACCAAGGATAATCATACAGCCAAAGGAGACGCAGATATGTCACAAAGCATATTGGAACGGGAATATGAAGTCCGCCCGAAAAAGCAGGGCGGCGGAATGGGACTTACCTCGGAAGAGGCGGCGGCACTGTTAAAGGAATACGGCGAGAACACTCTGCTATCGGACAAGAAAGCAAAGCCTCTCAGGATATTCTTAGGGCAGTTCAGGGACGTTATGGTCATGATACTCCTTATTGCCGCAGGAATATCCGCATTCATCGGCGAAACTGCGGATGCTGTGACCATTATAATCATAGTGATGCTCAACGCCATACTGGGCTTTATCCAGGAGTACCGCACGGAAAAAACTTTGCTGGCGCTTAAAAGTATGTCCGCCCCCAGCGCAAAGGTCTGCCGTGACGGTCATATGACAGTTATCCCCGCTTCCCAGCTTGTTCCGGGAGACATCATCTCGGTGGAGGCAGGCGACAAGGTGGCAGCGGACGCAGTTCTGCTCACCGCCAAGGGACTTATGGCGGAGGAAAGCATTCTAACAGGTGAAAGCGAGCCTGTTGCCAAGCGCTGCGGCAACACATCGGACAAGGATAACTCCGCAGGCAAGGAGAACATCATCTACAGCGGCACCATGATAACCAAAGGCACAGCCCGTGCAAAGGTCATAGCCACAGGCGTTAATGCCCAGATGGGCAAAATATCCGATATGCTCACCGACATCGAGGACGAGGAAACTCCCCTGCAAAAGCGCCTCGGAGAGCTGGGAAAGATCGTTGCAATCATCTGCATAGCCGTCTGCTTCATTGTGGCAGGGGCAGGCATTTTAAAGGGCGAGCCTGTTTTCGATATGCTCATGACAGGCATAACGATCGCCATAGCGGCTATCCCCGAGGGGCTTCCCGCCACAGTCACCATTGCGCTTGCGCTGGCTGTCAGCCGAATGCTCAGCAAAAATGCCCTTGTTCACAAGCTCCACTCCGTGGAAACTCTGGGCTGCACATCGGTCATCTGCACCGACAAGACGGGAACTATCACCGAAAACAAAATGACCGTCCGCAAGGCGTGGACAGATGAGGGCGAATACGATTTTTCGGGTCAGGGCTACCGCCGTGGGGGAAATATCCGCTGCGGAGAAGATATCGTCACAAAAATGTCCTCCAAGCCCCTGTGCGAAATGCTCCGCTGCGGAGTGCTCTGCAACAATGGCGATATTGCCACCCAAGATAGCATTGCAAGCGATACATCTGACATCGGCGAATGGTCAGCCGCAGGCGACCCCACCGAAACAGCTCTCCTTATCGCCGCAGCCAAGGGCGGAATGAGCCACAGCGCCGAAAGGACAGCTTTCAGGCGCCTGGACGAGATTCCCTTTGACAGCGACACAAGGCGAATGACCGTGACCGTCCGCACTCCCTCGGGGGACACATCATCATACACCAAGGGCGCTGCGGATATTATCCTCAGCCGCTGCACGGAGATACTTACCTCAGGCGGCGTAAAGCCCCTGGGCTACAGCACACGCAAAAGGATAGAAGATGCCTGCGCCGAAATGTCCTCAGCAGCACTGCGGGTATTGGCATTTGCATACAAGCCCAAGGGGGATAACAGCCCCGACTCGGGAATGGTATTTCTCGGACTTATGGGAATGTCCGACCCTCCCCGTGAAGAGGCAAAAAAAGCCGTCCGACTCTGCCGTGAAGCAGGTATCAGGACGGTAATGATAACAGGCGACCACAGGAACACCGCTGCCGCCGTAGCAAGGCAGGCAGGAATTTTAAGGGAAAACTCCCCCGAAAGCGCAGTCATCACGGGAGCGGAGCTGGAAAATATGTCCGACAGCGAGCTTGAAAAGGCAGCCGCAGGCGCAAACGTGTTTGCACGGGTCTCCCCTGCCGACAAGCTGAGGATAGTCAGGGCCTACAAGCGTCTGGGGCACATAGTCACCATGACAGGCGACGGCGTGAACGACGCTCCTGCCGTAAAGGAGGCGGACATCGGCGTTGCCATGGGCATAACAGGCACGGACGTTACCCGTCAGGCGGCGGATATGGTGCTGCTGGACGATAACTTTGCCACCCTTGTAAGCGCCGTGGAGCAGGGCCGTGGCATATATGCAAATATCCGCAAATTTGTCCGCTACCTGCTTTCCTGCAACATAGGCGAGGTACTGACCATGTTTCTCGGCATAATCTCGGGAATGCCCATGGTGCTTATGCCCTCACAGATACTGCTGGTAAATCTGGTAACCGACGGTCTGCCTGCCGTGGCGCTGGGCGTAGAGCCTTGCGGCGAGGAGAATATGAGAAAGCCCCCACGCCACAAGGACGAAAGCTTTTTCTCAGGCGGACTTATGTTCCGCATAGTTTTCAGGGGCATACTCATCGGCATATGCACCCTTGTATGCTTCACGGTAATGCTCCGCACAGGCGCAGGTCTGGGAGCCGCCCGCACGGGAGCGCTGCTGACGCTGGTAATGTCACAGCTTTTCCACGTTTTCGAGTGCAAATCCGAGACAAAGAACATCTTCACCGTTCCCTACTTCAACAACCCCAAGCTTATACTTGCCGTGCTGTGCTCGGCAGCGGCAATATTCGGCGCGATCTATTTTCCGCCCCTCCAGACCGTGTTCAGAACAGTTCCTCTGAACGGTGAGCAGGTGCTCATCTCTCTGGGGCTTGCCTTTGCCGCTCCCCTCTTGCAGTGCTTTGCAAAGCACAGGGAATGATATTTATATATAAAAATATAGATAAAACACGCCCCGCAGGCTTACTGTGGGGCGTGTTGTCATATTCCTGTTTTTTTTCATACTAAGAACCAATTAAAAACTATACAAAAAATCGAGCATAATCTTGCGTATATGGATTATGCGATGATTTTTTGTCTATAGTTTTATTGGTGATTAGTATCAGGCGGTCTCTGAGATACTCATATCTCAGCCGCTTTTCTTCCTTGGCAAAATGCACTTCTCTGAGCTGTTCGGGGTTATTTTCGTAGCACAGCTTTTCATCGCCGAACTGCTCGCTGGTAAGGTCAAAAACGCAGTCGCCTATCACATTGTAGCAGTGGTAATTGCCGCCGCTGCGAAGTATGCCGTAAACCTTTCCGCCGAAAATATCCTGAGCAAGGAATGCGGTTATTGAGCACTGACCCAGAGTTTTATTATCCTCCGACCACTTATCCCTGAGCCTTGGGGCGCAGGTGTCTGCGCACCATATGCCGCACAGCATATCATAAAGCATTCTCGGGTCTTTTATCGCCTTGTATTCGTCATTTGCGGGAGGAACATCTGCCCTTTCCCAGCCGTAAAATTTATATTCCATATTATCCTTTCATAAGCAAGACTTCAAGCGCTTTTTCAAACATCTCGTCCTGCTGCGGCGTGCGCTTGGGGCAGCCTTTAAGCCTGCCGCCGCTTCTGCGCACCTTTTTGCCTATGGCACGAAATTCCAGCAGACCCGAGATGTTCCCGTCCGAATACTGCTTTCCGTCCTGATTTATCACCAGCGCCGACCTGCCAAGGCACATTGCCGCCAGACCGTAATCCTGAGTGACGGCTATGTCCCCTGCCGAAAGCATATTCACCAGCCTGAAATCAACGCTGTCAGCGCCCTTTTCCACCACGATAGTTTCCGCTCCCTCACGCTCTATCCTGTGGCAGGTGTCGCAGAGGATAACGCAGCCAACGTGATATTTTTTCGCCAGCCTTACCGTGATATCCACCACAGGGCAGCCGTCTGCGTCAATATAAATTTTCATATCAAACGCTCATTTCGTTGAGCAGGTCATTTTTCTTGTCCCACAGCTTCTTTGAAAGGTCAACGTAATACTCGTGGGGATTTTCAAATCTTGTTACCTCGCTCCAGAGCGTGCCTATCTGCTCACGGCAGAAATCACGTATCTCCGTTGCGGAGGGGGACTCATATACGCACTCGCCCTTGTCAAATATCTGCACAAGAAGCTTCTTTGCGGTAAAGTCGGTGACAGTCTTTTTCTTGTAAGGGTGCTCAGGGTCAAAAATGGTGTAGGGCTTGGTGTCATCTACCTCTTCGCCGTAGCAGGTGATAAGGTCGGCAATAGCCTTGCCTGTGGTCTTGTCGTAAAATCTCCAAAGCTCCTTGAAATCGGGAGTTGTTATCTTGGTAACATTTTCCGAAAGCTTTATCTTGGGGATTATTTTCCCGTCCTTTTCAACGGCTGTGAGCTTGTAAACTCCGCCGAAAACAGGCTCGCTCCTTGATGTGATAAGGCGCTCGCCTACACCGAAGCTGTCGATGCACGCACCCTGACGGAGAATATCCTCGATGATATATTCGTCAAGGGAGTTGGAAATGCAGATCTTTGCATTGGGGAAGCCCGCATCGTCCAGCATCTTTCTTGCTTTTCTTGAAAGGTATGTGATATCGCCGCTGTCAATGCGTATGCCCGCAGGCTCATGGCCCTCAGCCCTCAGCTCGTTGAACACCTTGATGGCATTGGGTATGCCCGATTTAAGCACATTATAGGTATCCACCAGAAGCAGGCAGGCATCGGGATAGCACTTGGCATATGCCCTGAAAGCATCAAGCTCGGAATCGAACATCTGCACCCAGCTGTGAGCCATGGTTCCCAGAGCGGGAGTGCCCATTTCCTTGTCGGAGATGGTGCAGGCAGTTCCCGCACAGCCGCCGATATATGCAGCTCTTGCGCCGTAGATAGCGCCGTCGCTTCCCTGAGCACGCCTTGAACCGAACTCCATAACAGCTCTGCCGTCAGCAGCCTTTACAATACGTGCAGCCTTTGTGGCTATAAGGCACTGGTGATTTATGCAGAGCAGCAGCATGGTCTCCATAAGCTGAGCCTGGATCGCAGGGCCTTTTACAATGACCAGCGGCTCATTTGGGAAAACAGGCGTTCCCTCGGGAATAGCCCACACGTCGCAGGAGAACTTAAAGTTTCTCAGATAATCAAGAAACTTTTCGGAAAATATCTTCTTGTCCCTGAGATATGCAATGTCCTCGTCTGTAAAGGACAGCTTTTTGATATAGTTTATAGCCTGCTCCAGTCCGCACATAACCGCAAAGCCGCCGTTATCGGGAACTTTTCTGAAATAAAGGTCAAAGCAGCACACGGTATCGGCAAGCCCGTTTTCAAGATAGCCGTTGCCCATGGTCAGCTCGTAGAAATCTGTGAGAAGTGTAAGATTACGGTCGTTCATCACGCACATATCCTTTCATAAATTGTATTTATATTTTTACTCTGTAACAGCACTTACAAACCTGATGCCGCTGTCCTTCATAAGCTTGTAGGCGGCAAGATTTGTGAAATCGCTGCTGTGATAGGGAGCATCATAGGTCTCGATGCAGTTCACGGGAACGATTATGGACACCGCCTCGTTTTTCTGGGTAAAATATGTTTTAAGGCTCAGACAGAACTGCATAACGCAGATATCGGTGCAGTCGCCTGTGACGATAAATGTATCTATCTCGGGGTGGCACTCCAGCAGGTCTCTGAACTTTTTCTCGTGAAAGCCGTTGGTGGAGTTTTTGGGGATAAGGATATAGTCCCCCGCAGCTTTAAGCTCATCGACCACTTCCGACTCGGAGGTATTTTCGATGCAGTGGGGAGGAAACGAAAGAAACTCAGCCGCATTTTCCTTGTGGCAGTCTGCAAAAGCAGCGGTAAGGATACCCGCATGAGAGCAGGCACTGAGCAGCCTTGCATTCGGCTTGATTATATCCTCTATCCGTGCGGAAGCCATAGCGCCCTCACGGATAAATCCGTTGACGATATCCATAAACACCGCCATGGCTGATTTCTTTGACACAGCTGACAGCTTCATTTCGGGGAGAGAGGCAATTTCATTAAGAAGCGACTGAGCCTCAGCTGCAATGCGGGAGGTGCTGTTTTCGGTAAATTTCATATTATCGGCTTCCTTTCCGTATGAATGTTATATAAACATTATACCACGGCGTGCCAGAATTGTAAATAGCAAATTGGCAGGCAAAGAAGCTGCAGAGGTCAGGCAAATTATATTCACAGTTTATTTACCCATTGCTACCAATGTGAAAATCTTACATTGATTGACTTATCTGCCCGAAAGTTGTATAATAGACCTGATAATAGCTTCCGCATAGGCGGAGGCAATACGGCAATGTTATTATGGGAGATAATTTGTAATGAGCAAATTCAGGAAACAGCATATGTCCATCGACTGGCATGAGATCGTAGGAGAAGAAAACTACGAGCCTGCGGTGAACGCCACTCTTAAGGAAAAAGCCTCGCTGGTCGAGCGTGTGGGAATGATGATGCTTTCGGTGGGAACGGGAGCATGGAGAGTACGTGCTTCGATGAACAAAATAGCCCGTGCGCTGGGCATTGTGTGCAATGCGGATATCGGCCTGCTGACAATCGAATGTACCTGCATAGAAAACGGCGATACATATACAAATGAGATAACCCTCAGCACCACAGGCGTAAACACCGACAAGCTCAACGAGCTTGAGCATTTTGCGGATGGCTTTGCGGAAAGGGTCACAAAATACTCGGTACTGCAGTTTCATCGGATACTTGACAAAATTTCCGAGATACCGCCCAATTACAAGGCATGGAATTTGGGCCTGGCATCGGGTCTTGCCTGCTGCGGATTTACATTTCTTCTGGGCGGCGGGCCTGTCGAAATGATCCTTGCATTCTTCGGCGCAGGCGTGGGAATGTACGTCAGAAAAAAACTGCTGGAGCGCCACATCACTCTGCTTGCAAACGTGGCTGCGGGTGTTGCCGCCGCCTGCTGTACATACCTGCTGCTTTTCAAGCTTTTTGAGGTGATTTTCAATGTCTCCAGTGTTCATCAGTCGGGATACATCTGCTCCATGCTGTTCGTGATACCCGGCTTCCCGCTGATAACCGGCGGCATCGACCTTGCAAAGCTGGATCTAAGATCGGGTCTGGAGCGCATCACATACGCTCTGCTGATAATACTGATGGCAACAATAACGGGCTGGGTGGTCGCACTGCTGCTTCACTTCTCGCCCGCAGATTTCCCCGAGCTGGAGATGGCTCCGCTGCTTAAAATGGTCATAAGGATCATCACAAGCTTCTGCGGAGTATATGGCTTCTCACTCATGTTCAACAGTAAGCGCAAAATGGCAGCCTGCGCAGGACTTATAGGAATGATAGCCAACACAACACGTCTGGAGCTTATTGATTTCACCCCCATACCCGCAGGCGTTGCTGCATTCATCGGAGCTATGATAGCAGGACTTCTTGCATCGGCGATGAAATCAAAGGCAGGCTATCCCAGAATAACCCTTACAGTTCCGTCAATAGTTATCATGGTCCCCGGAATGTTCCTGTACAAAGGCATCTATTATCTTGGCTCATATGATATCTCAACGGGCGGAATGTGGCTCACAAAGGCTTTCCTGATAATCATATCGCTTCCCTTGGGTCTGATTTTCGCAAGAATATTCACGGACAATAATTTCAGACAAAGCAGCTGATATTCTAAAAAAACCTCCGTTCTCTTTACTGATGTTGTAAAGAAAGCGGAGGTTTTGCTGTTACCTCTATTTTCAATACAAAAGACATTAACCGAATCCTTAATTTATACTAATCCTCAATCAACCTATAGACAAATCCTCGGCTGAAATAAGCCCATTCTTCGTCAAGCTCCCTTGCCGGGCGACAAGCCCGCCTGCAGTCGCTTTCCTAGACTGGTCTTATTTCATCTGTCGGCTTTGTCTATAGAACGATTAAAGATTAGTATTATTGTGATTTATTCAGGCAAAACAATTCATTCAAAACAATTCATTACCACATTTAATTGTGAGTTCAAACCAAGCTTTTTTCTGAAATGAGCTATAAAATAAAAGAAGTCCGTGGATGACGTATCTACGGACTTCTTTTGGCAATATCTGCCAAGATATGGCAGGGGCAGAGAGCGAAAGTGCCAACAAGCTGTTTGCGGTATATTCAGAATGGTGTGAGCAATACTGCGAGTATCGTATGAGCAGCACGAAGTTTGGTATGGAGATGTCAAAGAGGTTTCCGAAGCTTCGTACAAAAGCAGGCTATGTTTATATGGGAATAGCTTTAAGTCAGATACCTCAAAGCAGGTTCACCGTAAATTATTGATGTATAGTGGTGTATACGATGTATAACCCCTAAATAAAAAAGTATTTTATAAATTATATAGTATAATATAAAAGTTTAAAATACCCCTCATACTAAGCACCAATTAAAAACTATACAAAAAATTGAGCATAATCTTGCGTATATGGATTATGCGATGATTTTTTGTCTATAGTTTTATTGGTGATTAGTATCAAACCATACACCCTATACATCAACCCTACACCGAATATCAAAAGGAGTGATAAATTTTGACCGAGCAGGAAATAAAGAAACTTGAACATCAGGCATACGACGGCAACATTAACATTGACCCTCTTCCCGCTCCCGAATACCGATATTTTGACCGTATCCGCAGACTTTACAAAAGATACAAGTTTGACAAAAATATGCCCAAGGATTTTGCCGAACGCATGAAGCGGATAGCGTACTCGGAATATCGTCAGGACACAGAGCTACGCACCAGATACACGCTGATGTATGTGCAGTATCAATACAACATTAAGCAGGCGGGCACTCTCAGGAGCGAGCTTGAAAAGTCCGACGATATTTACGATATCGCCGACAAGGCAGTAATGATAGTGGGACTGCTCACGTGAGATCTGGGACTGAGGAAGAGAATGAATACAAAATTAAAAGGAGCGACAAACAATGAGGACATACATACCAAAATATCTTGACAAAGAGGTTTACAAGCGTGTGCTTTCCGTGGCACGCAGCTATGAGGATAACAAGCGCCGAATAAAATCCATTGAATTTGACAGGATATACAGTACGCCTGACTACACTGTGCATGGCAGCGGGATATCCAAGCCCGTTCAGTCGGTAACGGAGCAGATTGAAAAGCATACTGCTCTGCTTCAAAAGCGGGTTTCTGCTGTTGACAGAGCGCTTGCGGTATTTCCAGATCACGAGCAGCGCTTTATTATGCAGAACGTCTGCGGAAGCACTCCTATGATATATTGTGATACACTGAACTGTGAGCGCACATGTCAGGCTATACGCCACGATTTTCTGATAACTCTTGCATCCGAGCTTGGAGAAATTCTTTAAATCTGTGCGGGTACGGGGCAATTTTCTGATGTATTATTATATCATGCAAAGAATGCAAAATCGCCTGCTCGGCACCTCACGGCCGTCAGGCGATGGTTTTTAAATTATTTTAAAATAATATGTTGTAAAGTATTGACTTCTTATTTGATTTGTAGTATTATAAATATGCACAAAGTGCAATTATATTATGACGGAGGTTAAACAAAATGAGCATGTCAATTTACAAATGTCCTTTTTGCTGCAAAGACACAAATTTTATCAAACTTTACAATTTAACACCCAATTATTTACCTGAAGAAAAAACCCCTTCAGGAGGAGCTTTTCAAAATCCAGCTAATGCAGAATCATACGCTTGCACAGAATGCGGATATGTTTTTCAAAAGCTATCACCTGAATCAATGAATAACCTAAAAAAGCATTTAAAATAATATAATTTTTTTAACTGATAAATCGGCTGCTGTAATTTGAAACTATAGCAGCCGATTTTTTATACCAAAATCCGGCAGGTGGTGACCCGTGAATGAAAAAAATTTAACTCCTTTTTCTGAACGAAGCGTGAGCGAAGCAAGAGAAGCAGGCTCCAAAGGCGGCAAAGCTTCAGGAGAGACCCGTCGGCGCAAGAAGGATATGAAGCAGAAGATGAAGGCTCTGCTTGAGCTTCCCGCTGCTGCCAATGACAGGGAGCAGCGGGAAGCTCTCGGCATTTCTCCCGATGATATGGACAACGAGATGGTGCTTGTTATGTCTATGTTCCTGAGTGCTGCTCAGGGCGACACAAAGGCGTTTGACAGGGTGATACAGATACTCGGCAAGGATATTGCACACGAGGAGCTTGCCCTTAAAAAGCGTGAGCTTAAGCTAAAGGAAAAGGCTTCTTCCGAGGGAGACAGTGCGGCACTCTCCAAGCTTGACGAAGTCCTCGGCAAGATCGAAGGGGGCTTCTGATGTTCACGGATATGCAGCAGGAATATTTTCGGAATGCTACGCACCGATGGAATGTCAAGACAGGGGCGACACGTTCGGGAAAGACGTATATGGACTATTACGCCATACCCAAGCGCATTCGCAGTGTGGCGGGACGTGAGGGGGCTGTGCTGCTTCTGGGGCATACTCAGGGCACACTGCTCCGAAACGTCATATACCCCTTGCAGGAACTGTGGGGCGGTGAACTGGTAAAGTCTATCCGAACGACTGACAACACGGCTATGCTGTTTGGAGAACGGTGTTACTGCCTCGGAGCTGACAAGAAAACATCGGTTGACAAGATACGGGGTATGTCGGTCAAATATTGCTATGGCGATGAGGTCGTGACGTGGAACGAGGCTGTCTTTGATATGCTGAAATCACGTCTGGACAAGCCTTACAGCCGTTTTGACGGTACGTGCAACCCTGAGGGTCGGCAGCACTGGTTCAAGAAGTTCCTTGACAGTGATGCGGATATTTACTGTCAGAAATATACTCTTGATGACAATCCGACCCTTGACCCGAAATTTGTAAGTGATCTGAAAACGGAATATGCGGGAACGATATATTATGACCGTTATGTGCTTGGCAAATGGGTGAATGCTGAGGGCATTATATACCGCCGTTTCAATGGCCGTCCGAATGATTTTATCATTGACAGCCTTGACGGGCTTGACCTTGTGCTTGCCACTGTCGGGGTTGATTTCGGCGGCGGCAAGTCGGCTCACGCATTCAACTGCACGGGATTCACCCGTGGGCTTCGGGATATGGTGACCGTTCACGATTACCGCAGGAAAGATGCTACGACACCTGAGCAGCTATATGCTGATTTTGCGGGGTTTATCGCAGAATGCAGGCTCATTCTCGGGGGCGTTCCGCTGGTCAATGTATATTGCGATAGCGCAGAGCAGACACTCATCGAGGGTATGCGCATAGATGCGGCGAAAAGAAATTTGTGTGTGGAAATACACAATGCCCGCAAAGGCCCCATAAACGACCGCATACGCTTCTACACGGTGATGATGGGTGCAGGGCGGTACAAGAATACTTAAGGGCTGCACATCGACCATAGATGCGCTCTCAGAGGCTATGTGGGATAGCAAGGTCAAAACGGCTGATGTCCGCCTCGATGACGGCACAACAAACATTGATAATCTCGATGCGCAGGAGTACAGCACAGAACCGTATATGCGGGAGATGATGGAGAGGGTGATAAGCAGATGATGATAGAAAAAATGCGGCAGGCGTTTCCGGAGGAAGAATTTCCCGGGGATAACGGCTTTTACAGCGGATATATGGACAGGTGGCAGGATATTTACGAGGGTCGTCCTAAGTGGCGTGAGGTAAAGCGTGCAGGCTTGAACAGGGGCACTGTGCGGCAGATGAATATGCTGAACACGGCGAAGATACTGTGCGACGAGTTTTCTCACAAGTGCTTTGCGGAGCAGGTGGACATATCCTGCGGGTCAAAGGAATATGACGACTTTATCCTTGATTTCCTCTGTCGTGAGGGGTTCTGGAAGAACATTCCCCGACTGCTTTCGGCGGCGTTTGCTCAGGGCGGCTGTGTTCTGAGGGAATACATAGAACGGGGCAGGGTGCGGCTCTCGTTTGTTGAGGGGCGGCAGTTCTACCCATTGAAATGGGACAACAGGGACATTACCGAGGGCATTTTCGGCACGGTATCAGCCAAGGGCAAATATTATTACACGTTATTCGAGAAGCATTCCGTCAAGGATGATGATATCCTTGTGGAGTGCTTTTTGTTTCGTTCTTCTGACCCCAATGCTCCGGGTGACAGAGTGCCACTGTCGGTGCTTTATCCCGATATGGCGGACACGTTCACATATGCTATGGACACGCCCCTGTTTCAGTATTTCAAGGCCGATTTTCCAAGCAACATTCCCACGGCGCTGCCTCTCGGCATAAGCTGCTTTGCAAACTGCGAGGACACGCTCAAAGCCCTTGATGTGGCGTTTGACAGCTTTGCCCGTGAGTTTGTTCTCGGAAAGAAAAGAATAATCGTGCCAAGCTCCTGCATTCGTACTGTGGTCAATCCCGAAACGGGTAAGACAGAGCGGTATTTTGACGCTGATGACGAGGTTTATCAGGCACTGAAATGCGATGAGGACAAGGACTTGAAAATCACCGACAACACTGTGGAGCTGAGAATACAGGAACACGTTGACGGCATAAATGCGCTGCTGAATATTCTGTGCTTTCAGGTGGGGCTTTCTCCCGGCTCGCTGTCATTCGACAAGGCGGGCGGAGTTAAGACCGCAACCGAGGTGGTTTCTGAGGAAAACAAGACGGCTGTTACGATACGCTGTCAGAAAAATCTCCTCGTTGAGTTCATTGAGGAAATGTGCAGGGCTGTGCTGAAACTGGCACAGATAACAGGTGAAGTCCCCCGGGGCGATTTTGAGGTCACTGTGGCGTTTAAGGACAGCGTTGTTATTGATGACAACACGCTTATCGCAAACAACATCAGTCTTGTAACGGCGGGGCTAAAGTCAAAGATTTCTGCCATTATGGAGGTTATGAAGTGCGATGAAGAGGCGGCAAAGCGGGAGCTTGAGAGGATAAATGCGGAGAGCGCTGTTTTCGGAGTTTCGGACGGTGACGGCTTTGTAGCTTCGGGCGGTGATAATGTTGATGATACGTCAGGCACTGACGACATCATTGACAGTGCCGAAGAAGCCGCAGGCAAGACCCTGAACGGTGCACAGACACAGAGCCTTATTGCTGTTATGGCGCAGTATCAGTCAGGTGCTCTGAGCCTGGGACAGGCTATAAACGTCATTTCCGTAGCTATCGGCGTTTCCAAGGAAGAGGCAAAGAAAATTCTTGAAGGTGCTGAATAATGACAAGGGAACAGTATGACGAGCTGTCTGCTCCGCTTGTGCGGGTGCTGCTGGACATGGAGGACGATATCCTGCGGGAAATTGCGGCGCAGCTTTCACGGGACGGAGATATTTCCGACACGTCCAAATGGCGGATAAGGCAGCTTGCGAGGGCGGGGCGCTTCGACAAGCGGGCGGCGGCTATCATTGCGGGATATTCCGAGGTCGAGGGCGGTCAGGCTATGGACGCTGTTCAGACGGCGGCTGAGACTGAGATAGGATATCTTGACAATGCGGTGCAGGCGGCGAATGCTGCGGGGCTGTCGGAATATTTCTCGGACATTCCTGCGGAAACCTCAGCCATGAATGCGGCCAAGGCGTTTCAGCGGCAGGCGGCGAGTGACCTTAACCTTGTAAACACGGTCATGGGGTACAAGGCAAAATCGGCGTATGTGAATGCTGTGAATGCCATTTATCGTGACACTGCCGAGGGCAGGCAGGGTGCTCTTGACATTATGGGCAAGGGTGCGGCAAAGGCTGTATCGGGGCAGATGTCATTGCAGGAAGCGACACGCAAGACTATACGTGAGCTTGCTCAAAAGGGCATTCCCGCTTTCGTTGACAAGCGTGGGCGTGAATGGTCTCCCGAGGCTTACGTTATGATGGATATGCGGTCAACTCTCGGAAACACTGCGAGGGCTGCGCAGAATGCACGTTGTGATGAATACGGGATAAACCTTATCGAACTAAGCTCACATCTGGGCGCACGTCCCAAATGTGCCATTGACCAAGGAAAAATTTATTCCCGTGACGGCACAAGCGGAGTAACCACAGACGGCGCAGGAAATAAAATACATTTTACGCCTTTTTCTCAGACGAGTTACGGACAGCCTGACGGAATACTCGGTATCAACTGCGGGCACGTTCAATATCCATTTGCAGAGGGCATAAATTTCCAGCGGTATTTTCCTTATCCGAAAGAGGAAAATGACAGGCGGTATATGCAGTTTCAGCAGCAGAGAGCTATGGAACGGGGCATCAGAGCCGCCAAGCGTGAATGTATGATGTTACAGGAAACAGGCGACACTGAGGGCTTGCAGAAGGCTTCTTTACGGCTTCGCAATCAGAGGGAGAAATACAGGGCTTACTGCAAGGAGACGGGGCTTAAACAGCACAATGACCGCACTCAGGTTTATGGGTATGACAGGAGCAGGTCGAGCAAGACGGTTTGGGCGGAGAGGAAAGCGAAGTCGGAGCTTGACAATGGCAGCAGAAGTGGTATAATGAATACAGGTGTAATAAGCGGAGCATTAAACCCTTACAGCAAGGAAGCCGAAAAGCACGCTGTTCAATATTATGAATCTGTTCGCCATATGAAAACAGATACTCAGAAAATATCTGCGGCAACAGGAATAAGCCGTGATAAAATTGACAAAATAAAAAATCACGTTTTTATCACCGAACACGACCTCTTGACAGGGCATAAGCGATTTGATCCCTCTTATGATATGGCTCAGTCTTGGCAGCGGCTTATAAACGGCGATTTCAAGGAACAGGATATCGTTTTACTGAAACACGAATATGCCGAACTCCGCTATATGGAAAAAGGGTATTCTCAAAATGAAGCCCACATCTTGGCTTCAAAGAAATATAATTACGCAAAATATTGCGAATAAGGAGGTGCTTATATGGTAAGCCTTTTGAATATTGTTTTTGACGGGAACAGCATTTCCTGCGACTATATTCCTGAAAACAGCAGTGATGCCGGAAAAGTAACTGTTGATGCCCAAACACGAGAGGTCACAAACGTTGAGTTTTCCAAATATGAGCACGGCAAGAAAATGTATGTGGCTCACGTGCGTTCAAAGCTTTCAGAGCTTTTGGATTTAGGCCAACCTATTCCCAAGGAAGCAACAGCAATATGGTTTTAATCACCTTACACAAGTAGGGTGATTTTTTATACTCACACAAGCGTGTATGTTCACGACATTTTGTCGGTAACATATGCGCTGTTTTTATGCCAAAATGAAAGGATATGATGTTATGAAAAAGATTTTTATTTCTCAGCCGATGAATGGCAAGAGCAAGGAAGAGATCCTCGCAGCAAGAAACAATATGATCGCCAAGGCTTCGGAAAAACTCGGAGATGAAGTGGAGGTTATCGACAGCTATTTCAAGGATTATGACCCTAAAAACGTCTGTATCCCACTGAAATATCTTTCAAAGGCTCTTGAACTGCTTGCCGATGCCGATATGCTTATTCTCGGTGATAATTGGGAAGCTGCCAGGGGCTGCCGAATTGAATTTATTTCCGCAATATCTTATGATATCCCTGCATATCAGTTCGATAGCAAGGGCGAGCTGGTCACTGCAAGGCATAACCCTATGGTCAAGCTTAAAGACAAGGAACCTATTTGCCTTATCGCTGACCTTCATGTGTCGCCCGATGAATGCTATATCATTCACGGCTCCCACAAATCCTGTGATGATGTAACCCGTTTTACGGAAGACGATGTGGAGTTTATCATTATGTGATATGATATCGCAAACGGCTATAAATCATATTTTGTTGAAGCCGACAAAACATATCCCCCTCGAAATCAAGGGGGGGTTAAACAGTAAATCAGCAGCTTTACGGCTGCTTTTTTTATGCCCTAAACGTGCTTACGGCGTTAAACTGAGGACGGAAAAACAAGCCGACAGGCTATAAACGGAGGTAATCATAATGGCAGAAACAAACACAACCGTAACCGAAACCAACAAGGCTGAAAATGGCTCCACGGGAGCCTACGGAGGTGATCCCACACAGGCTGTAAAGGGCGGAGCAAATCTCCCTGAAAAGGCTGTATCTACGTCTGAGCCTGAGCAGACGGCAAAAACATTTACCCAGGCAGAGCTTGACGCAATAGTCAAGCAGAGACTTGAAAGGCAGGCAAAGGGACAGCCCTCAAAGGAAGAGATGGAAGCGTTCCGCAAGTGGCAGGACAGTCAGAAAACTGCCGAACAGCTTTCACAGGAAAAGATATCTGCTGCCGAAAATGGCAGGGCGGACGCTGAAAAGAAGCTTACCCTGCACAACACTGACCGCATCAGCACAGCAGCCAACACAACGCCCGCTGAGCAGTACACACGTGCCACAGTTAACGGAAACATGGGCACTGTACGTGTGCATTTTTATGTTGACGATGTGGGGGCATGGCAGAATCTGCCCATTGACTACACGTCCTGGCACGCAGGGCAAAAGGGAAAGGCAGACGCATACGGCAGTGCTGCCGGAAATATGCAAACCATATCCATCGAATGTATTATGAACGGCAGCGGCGATGAAAAAGACTGCAAGGCACGTGACAATGCCGCACGTTTGACAGCATATCTGCTGGATACATACGGCGGAGATCTGTACACCCACAACTACTGGTGCAATGTCCGCAACGGAAAAAAAGGCAGCATTGAAGCCTTAAACAAGTTGAACGATGGATATAAAAACTGCCCCGTGTATATCCGCCCCAAGTAGGACAGCTTCACGGAACTGGTTAAGTCATACCGCAAGAACAACAAACTGTTCTATGTGCAGGTCGGGGCGTTTAAGTCTCGTGAGAACGCCGAAGCATATTTGGCAAAGGTCAAGAAAGACTATCCAAGTGCGTTTATTAAGGTGATGTAAAAATTTTCTCCCGCTCTCGATTGAGGGCGGGAGATTTCTTGTTTAGGGAAAAGTAAAAGCGCCGAGAAGTTATTCCCGACGCTTTATTCATACGGAGAGCAGAGATGATAGAATGACTATTCCGTATTGGCTTATTACAACATTTTTTATGTTGTAGAATTTGAATGGCAGGGGCAGAAGGATTCGAACCCTCGGCACGTGGTTTTGGAGACCACTGCTC